>Ga0196972_1000095_pt1 | contig 71030 bp, 59 predicted proteins | sample S1v_2013CmetaG_FD_148618 | JGI IMG/M metagenome (GOLD analysis project Ga0196972, IMG submission 148618) | Soil microbial communities from Anza Borrego desert, Southern California, United States - S1+v_20-13C | ecosystem: Environmental > Terrestrial > Soil > Desert | place: USA: California...
CCGGCATCGCGCAAGGCGAATTCGGGCAGATAGGCCAGCGCCCGTCCCGATTGCACGATGCTCAGGAGCACCTGCAGATCGTCGACCCAGTAGCGGATGCGGCGCGGCAGTTCGTCGTTGCGCCAGCCGTCGGAACGCATTCCGCGCGGCACGCCGCAGAACGGCGAGCGGCTGGGGCAGGCGAAATCGTATTCGAGCACACGCTTCGAGCTGCAGCGCACGTTGCCGGAGCGCGTCTTCCGGGCCAGCGGATGCGAGCGCCCGGCGGCCAGCCGCATTTCGATCTGTCCCAGGCGGCGCGCCTCCAGGCCGGAGGCATCCGCGTTGCGCAGCGGTTCCTCCGTCACGATCGCGAAATCCACTTCGCCGCGTAGCAGGGCCGCCAATGCCTCGTCCTCGAACGCCGGCTTCAATACCAGGCTGCTGTCGGCGTATTTCGAGGTCAAGGCCGTCGCCAGCGCCGGGCCATATTTCCATTGCAGCAGCGCCGGCGCGGCGACCCGGCAATGCACGCGAAAACCCGCGCCCTCGACTTCGGCCTTGGTCTGCTCGGCCAGGTGCAGCAGCGCGATCGCGCGCTCGCGCAGGCGCTGGCCGGTGGCGTTGAGCTGCAGCGTCTTGCCGGCGCGATCGAACAGCGGCGCGCGCAGGGCATCCTCCAGGCGGCGGATGGCTTTCGAGAGCGCGGACGGCGTCATGTTCAATTCGCCGGCCGCCGCATGCAGGCTCGGATGCCGCGTCGCCGTGACGAAGATGCGGAGATCGGAGAGTTCCAAGAAGGCCTCTTTCTGCTATGTCGTGTTGGGAAGCAATCATTGAATTATAGTTGCTTTACAAGACTTGAACGGAAACCGATCATGGCGGCCTGTTCATCAGGATTCCCTTGCCATGACCACTTCGAACATCCACCGCCAGTGGATCTACCGCCGCCAACCGGCCGGCCTGGTCGGTCCCGAACACTATGAGCTCGTCGCGCAGCCGCTGAACACGGAGCTCGCCGTCGGCGAGGTGCTGGTGCAGGCGCGCTACATCAGCGTCGATCCCTACATGCGCATCTATCAGTCGCGCAAACCGACCTTCAACCCGGAGCCGCATCCGCTCGATACGGTGCAGACCGCCGGCGCCGTGGGCCAGGTCGTGGCTTCGCGCGCGGCCGGCATCGAGGCCGGCGACTGGGTCGAAGGCGCGCTGGGCTGGCAGACGCATGCGCGCATGCATGGCAGCCTGCTGCGCAAGCTCGATCCCGGACTCGCGCCGGTCAGCACCGCGCTCGGCGTGCTCGGGATGCCGGGACGCACCGCCTGGTTCGGTCTCACGGAAGCCGGCCGTCCGCATGCCGGCGAGGTCGTCGTCGTCTCGGGCGCGGCCGGCGCGGTCGGTTCCCTGGTGGCGCAATTCGCCAAGCGCCATGGTTGCCGCGTGCTCGGCATTGCCGGCGGCGCGGCCAAGTGCGCATGGCTGAAGGAGACGCTCGGTCTCGACTGGGCGATCGATTACAAGACGCATCGCGACGCGGACAGCCTGGCCGCCGCGATCCGGGAAGCGGCCGGCGGCGTCGACGTCTACTTCGACAACGTCGGCGGCTGGATCAGCGACGCCGTCATTCCGCTCATCAACCGGCGCGCCCGCATCGTCATCTGCGGCAGCATCAGCCAGTATTCGGGCGGCCTCGATGTGCCCGAGCTCGGACCGCGCTTCCTGCATCACATGCTGTACCAGCGCGCGACCATCCAGGGCATCCTGGCGCGCGATTACCTGCATCGCATGGATGAAATGCTCGCCGTCGTCGGTCCTTGGGTGCGGCGCGGCGAGATCGTGTTCGAGGAGACCGTCATGAAGGGTTTCGAACAATTGCCGGCGGCGCTCAATGCGCTGTTCACCGGCGATCATCGCGGCAAGCTGTTGGTGGAGGTGTGAGATGACGAAGACGGTGTTGATGGCGGTATTGCGTATCCTGGCCGGGGCGGCGGCCTTGCTGGCCGGCGCGGCGCAGGCGGGCGAGCCGGCGTCGTCGATGGGCTTGCACGGCATGGTGATGTTCGGCGGCAAGGAGGGGTTGTATGCCTCGCATATGCCGATGTATCACCGGCCGCATGACGTGCAGGCAGTGTTCCGCTTGCGCATGGCGGATGCGCCTCTCGACGCCGAGCTGCGCCGCGAATTGGCGCGCCGGCCCGTGCTCTGGACCATCGTGCCGGAGCGTTTCGAGCTCGACCGGCTGGCGCCCGAGGCGGCCGATCCGGTCGCGCGCCTGCGCGCCGATCTCGTGCGCGGGCATTTCGAGCGCGGCGGCGCGACGGTTCATTCCGGCGTGGAGATCGTGGTGGAACGCGTATTGATGTATCGCCGTCTCGATCCCGCGCCGCGCCGGGAGGCCGGGATGGTCTACGAAGTGATCGATGCCGGCCCCAAGGCAAGGGAACATTACCTGGTGAAGCGCATCCGGGGGGGCGGCCCGATTTCGACCACATCGTGCCGTTCTCGATGAAGAACGGCGCCAAGGCGCCGGCCAGCGTGACCGTGGCGCGCGCCGCCGCGATCGATGCGCGCTCGGCCGGGGCTGCCCTGGCCGAGGCGGGCGCGGCGCTCGGCATGCGCCTCCGGCCGCCGATGTATTTCGAAAGCGGCGACCTGCAATGAGGAGGCTGCGCATCGCCGTGTTCCAGCATCATCCCGCCGAGGGGCCGGGACGGCTCGCGCAATGGGCCGGGATGCGCGGCCATGCGTTGTCGCTCTTCCGATGGGACCATCCGGATCATGTCGTAGGGCGGTTGAGCGAAGCGCCAGCCGCCGAATGGCGGGAACGGTTCGATGCGGTCGTCGCGCTCGGCGGCCCGCAGTCCGTGAACGACCCGCCGCCGTGGCTGGCGGACGAGATGGACTGCATCGCGCAACTGGTCGCGCGCGGCATGCCGGTGCTCGGCATCTGTCTCGGTGCGCAGATGCTCGCGCGGGCGCTCGGGGCCGAGGTGCGCGCGCTGCCGAAGCCGGAGCATGGCTGGACGACGATCCGCTTCGCCGACGGCTCCGCGTTGGACGTCCTGCAATGGCACGAGGAGGAATGCGGCCTGCCGCCGCATGCGGTGCGCCTGGCGGGTTCGGACGCTTGCGCGGTGCAGGCCTATCGCGCGCCGAATCGCTGCATCGGCATCCAGTTCCATCCCGAATGGGACGAGGCGAGCGTGGACGAGCTGAATCGCGCGTTCGGCCCGGAATCGCCGTTCCTGGCCACGTCAGTGTCCTTGATTCAACCGTGCGGGCGCGAGCGCGATGCCGCGCGTCACCATCGCGTGCAGGAGTGGTTCTTCGGCGCGCTCGACGGCTGGGTGGGGCAATTCGCTAGCGAATGCTGAAGCGCGCCGCCCAGGCGGCCGTTGCCCTCTCCCAGAATGCGGCCACCGAAGCGGCAGGTTCCGCCGGCAAGGCGAGAAAGCGCGCCGCCGCGAGCAGGGTGTCGACCGGCCTGTCGAGATCGAGCGCTTGCGCGCCGGTCTGCTTCGACAGTTTTTCTCCGATCGCGTTGGTGACGACCGGCACGTGCATATAGCGCGGCGTCGGCAACCCGAGCAGGCGCTGCAGGTGGATTTGCCGCGGCGTCGAATCGAGCAGGTCGGCGCCGCGCACCACATCCGTCACGCCCTGGTCCGCATCGTCGACCACCACCGCCAGCTGGTAGGCCCAGAAGCCGTCGGCGCGTTTGAGCACGAAGTCGCCGGCCTGCGTCGCGAGATGCTGCTCGATCCTGCCGAGCCAGCGGTCTTCGAACGCCACGCATTCCTCCGCTTCCCCGGCGGCGGGCACGCGCACGCGGAAGGCGCGGGCGGTCTTCCCCGGCGCCAGTCCGCCGCGGCAGGTGCCGGGATAGATGGGGCCGCCGTCGGGCGCCAGGCCGATGCGCGAATCGGCGATCTCCTTGCGCGAGCAGCCGCACGGATAGACATGGCCGGCCAGGCGATCGAATGCTGCCTGGTACAAGGGCTTGCGCGCGCTCTGCCATACGACTTCGCCGTCGCTTGCCATGCCGAGCGCGGTCAGCGTCTCGAGTATCGACTCGGCCGAACCGGGTACCGTGCGCGCCTCGTCGATATCCTCGATGCGCACCAGCCATTTCCCGCGATGCGCGCGCGCATCGAGATAGCTCGCCATCGCCGCTACCAGCGATCCGGCGTGCAGCGGACCGGTCGGCGAGGGCGCGAAGCGTCCGACGTAAGTGTTCTCCTTCACGATCATTCTCCGAGCAGCATGCGCTGCGTCTCGGGTTCCGCCAGCCTCTGCAGGAACCATTTGAGCGATTTGCCGCGCGTCGCCGTGCGCCACGCGATGTAGACGGTCTGCCTCGGCTTGGCGGTCGAGGTCTGCTTCTCGATCAGCGCGCCCGAGCGCAGATACGGCGCGGCGATGGCGCGCGGCAGATGGCCGCAGCCGAGTCCGGCCAGTTGAGCGGCGAGCTTTTCCTCGGTGCCGGCAACGGTCAAGGTCTGCTGCCCGCTCAAGAGCCCCGCGGTGATGCCGGGCAAGATGCGCCCGGTGTCGCCGACCGCCACCGCGCGGTGCTGCTGGAGCAGCGCCGGCTCGATCGGATCGGGAGCGGAGGCCAGGGGATGGTTGGGCGCCACGGCGAACACCCATTCCACATCGCCCAGCGCGCGGGTCTGGTAGCCGCCGCTCATGCGCATCAGGTCGGGACTTTCGTGGACGGCGCCGATGGCGAGATCGGCGCGCCCCGTCATCAGCGCTTCCCAGGTGCCGGACAGCACTTCTTCCGAAAAGCGCAGCCGGGTTCCCGAGCCGGTGCGATCGAAATCGGCGATCAGGGGCAGCATTTTGCGGAAGGGAATGACGGGGTCGCATACGATCCGCAATTCGACTTCCCAGCCCTTCGCGGCGCGCTTGACGCGTTGTTCGAGCTCGTCCGCCGCGCACAACAGATTGCGGCCTTCGTTCAGCAATTCCTGGCCGGCCGGCGTCAGCTTGGCGCGATGCCCGCGACGGTCGAACAGCAATACGTCAAGATCTTCTTCCAGTTTGCGGATACTGTAGGTCAAAGCCGAGGGTACGCGGTCCAACGCCAGGGCGGCGGCGGCGAAGCTGCCCTTGCGGTCGATCGCATCCAGGATGCGCAAGGATTCGAGCGTCAGGTTCACGGGAAAATTATTCAAAATATTTGAATGACTTGTCGGAAATTATCTCCTTATTTCCGCCAAACATAAAGCGTATAGTGCGTCATATCGATCAAAAACATTGATGGTATTCGTTTGAACAGGAGGTTGTCATGATCGAACTGCGGAAAAGCGAGGAGCGCGGCCATGCGAACCACGGCTGGCTCGATTCGTATCACAGCTTCTCGTTCGCCGATTACTACGATCCGGCCAACATGGGCTTCGGACCCTTGCGCGTGATTAACGAGGACTATATCGAGGCCGGCTCGGGTTTCGGCATGCACGGTCACCGCGACATGGAAATCGTGACCTATGTGCTGGACGGCGAACTGGAGCACCAGGACAGCATGGGCAACGGCAGCGTGATCCGCCCGGGCGACGTGCAGCGCATGAGCGCCGGCAAGGGAATCATGCATTCCGAATTCAACCATGCCGATCGGGAAACGCATCTGCTGCAGATCTGGATCGAGCCGAACGTGCGCGGCATCGTGCCGAGCTACGAGGAAAAGCGCTTCGACGCCGCCGAGAAACGCGGGCGGCTGCGCCTGATCGCCAGCCCGGATGGGCGCGCCGGTTCCGTGCTGATCCACCAGGACGCGCAACTCTATGCCGGCTTGTTCGACGGCGACGAAAGCGCCAGCCTGCCGATCGCCGCCGGCCGGCGCGTTTATGTGCACGTGGCGCGCGGCAGCGTGGTGGTCAACGGCGAGACGCTGAAGGCCGGCGATGCGCTGAAAGCGTTGGGCGAAATCGAGATCGACATCGCGCAGGGACAGCAGGCGGAAGTGCTGCTGTTCGACCTGCCCTGACGCTTGGCAAACCATTTGAACGGGAGCTGACAATGGAGTCGCATCAAAACCTCCGGAACGCGGCGGCGCTCGCCGGCCGCATCCTGCTTGGCCTGATCTTCGTCGTCTCCGGTTTCGGCAAGATCGGCAATTTCGACGGCACCGCCGGCTACATGGCGAGCCATGGTCTGCCTTTCGTTCCGCTGCTGCTGGCGTTGACGATCGCCGTCGAATTCGGCGGCGGCCTGCTGCTGATGATCGGCTGGAAGGCGCGCTGGGTGGCGCTCGTGTTCGTGCTGTTCCTGATTCCCGTGACCGCCGTTTTTCACAATCCGGCCGCGGCCGATCCGGCGCAAGCGCAGCAGCAGATGATCCAGCTGATGAAGAACCTCGCGATCATGGGCGGCATGCTGCAGGTGGTTGCCTTCGGCGCCGGCGCATGGAGCCTCGACGGCCGGCGCCAGAGCTGAGCTCGTTCCCGGCGGCTCCGCCGCCTCTTTCCTAGTCCCGCAATCCTCGTCCGGGATCGGCATCTCGCCGGTCCTTGGATCAACTCGTCCTTCGAAAAGGAGCACATCATGATCAAAGTCGCCATCGTCTACCATTCCGGCTACGGCCATACGAAGAAGCAGGCGGAAGCCGTGCATGCCGGCGCCCTCGCCGCCGATGCGCAAGCCGAGCTGATCGCCATCGACGCCGACGGCAACATCGCCGACGCGGCATGGAGCGCGCTCGGTGCCGCCGATGCCATCGTGTTCGGTTCGCCGACCTACATGGGCACGGTTTCCTGGCAGTTCAAGAAATTCGCCGACGCTTCTTCCAAGATCTGGTTCGGCCAGGGCTGGAAGAACAAGCTCGCCGCCGGCTTCACCAATTCGGCGTCGATGAATGGCGACAAGCTGTCGACGCTGCACTATTTCATGACCTTCGCCATGCAGCACGGCATGGTATGGGTCGGCACCGGCATGATGCCGGCCAACAAGAAAGAGGCGCAGCGCAACGATGTCAACTATCTGGGATCGTTCGCCGGCCTGATGGCGCAGAGTCCGTCGGATTCGTCGCCGGAAGAGGGGCCGCTGGCGGGTGACCTGGAAACGGCGCGCCTGTTCGGCAAGCGGGTGGCGGAGGCCGCGGCGCGTCGGCGATAAGCGTACGCCGGGCAAACCGCGTAACGGGTTTGCCCGGTGCGATACCGATCAGGCGGGTTCGCGGCGCCGGAACACGTAGTACTTGTTCATCAGGTAGGAGAACGCCACATACACCACGCCCGCGATGATTTGGCTCGCGCCTTCGTGCACCCCGAGCCGATACACCAGCGCCAGCAAGGCGAGGAAGTTCAACCCATAAGCCACGGCGAACACGGCCAGGAAGCGGGTTATCTCCGAACGGCGCTTCTGCGTGCTGTTGAAGGTGTAATGCCGATTCAGCAGATACGACACGACCAGCGCGACCGCGTAACCCACGATATTGCTCGCTTCCGGCGAGAGCCCCGCCAGGTACATGCAGCCGAAGATGACGCTGTAGCCGACGGCGGAATTCATGACGCCGACGAGGATGTAACGGAAGAACTGGTTCATGCCGCGCGCACGACCTTGCCTTGCCGCGCCAGATAGGCGCGGCATTTGTCGATGTTCGGCCGGCTGCAGGAATAGAACTGGTACAGCGACAGCGCGTTGGCCACGCCGAAGCAAGCGCCGTCGACGTCGTCGAAGAAATACGCGAGCACCTCGCGGATCTCGCGCGCCTGGTTGACGTGCTCGTGCCGCATCAACTGGCCGTAGTCGAGGCCGTACTTCATGCGGAATTCGAGCCCTGTCGTCAGCTTCCAGCCCAGCGTCCAGAGCACGGTGCCTTCGCTGGGAATCGCCGTGCGCAGGGTGCCGCCGGGCGCCAGCAGTAGCGCGGCGCGCGCGACCACTTCCGGCAGGTTCAGGATATGCTCGAAGGTCGCCACCGACGTGATGCGATCGTAGCGCCGGTCGGCCGGCACCTCGGCGATGTCCGTATAGATCGAGCGGATCCGCGGCAGCTGCGGCGAACCGCTGTAGAGTTCCTTGAACGGCTCGATGATGTCGTAGATGCCGACATCCGGCTCGTATTGCAGCTGGTTGAGCGTGCCGGCGCCGATTTCCAGCGTCGATTTGCCCGACTGCGGACGCGCGGCGACATCGGCCGCCACTTTCTTGTGCATCCAGGCTTCGAGCCGTTGCGACAGCGAGGCCGCCGCCGTGCCGCCTTCGCGGTTCGACTTGTAGTGCGTGGCGTAGATTTCCTCGATTTCCTTCGGCAAATGGGGCCGGACCTTGGGGAACTGGCTGAATGCTTCTGTCATGATCGGTCCTTTTTCGATAGTTTGACGAGATAGGCCGGGCGTCCTTTCACTTCATCGTAGAGGCGCGCGATGTAGTGGCCGATGATGCCCAGGCTGATGAGAATGGCGCCGCCGATCACGATGATCAGCAGGTTCACGGTCGTGAAACCGTCGATCGCCTTGCCTTCGAATTTGCGCAGGAGGCTGATGATGCCGATGATGCCGCCGAACGCGAGCGTCGCGAGGCCGAGCCACGACACCAGTTTCAGGGGCAGGCTCGAAAAGCTGGTGATGTTGTTGATCGCGTATTTCAGCAGCTTCAGCTTGCTCCAATGGCTGCCGCCGCCGTCGGAGCGTTCGGGAACCGAGAACGGTATCTGGGCGCTCGGATAGCCGGCCCAGCCGATCAGGCCGCGGAAGAAGCGCTGTTTCTCGGGGAACGACAGATAGGCGTCGACGACGGAACGGTCGAGCAGCTTGAAGTCGGAGTGGCCGTCGATATCGAGGCCGGCGAAGCGGCGGAACAAGGTATAGAAGCCGCGCGCGAACAAGCTGTCGCGCATGGCTTCGTTGCCGCGGTCCTGCTTCACGGCTTCGACCACCTGGAGTCCCTGCCGCCAGAACGCGATCATTTGCGGTATCAGTTGCGGCGGGTGCTGGAGATCGCCGTCCAGCACCACGGCGGCGGCGCCTCGCGCATGTTCCAGTCCGGCGAGGATCGCCGCTTCCTTGCCGAAATTGCGCGTGAACGATACGAGCCGGATGCGCGCATCCGATGCGGCGGCGCGCGCGATCTCGGACGCGGTAGCGTCGCGCGAGCCGTCGTCGACGGCGATCAGTTCGAGGTCGTACCCGTCGCCCTTGGCGGCGTCGAGTATGGCGCCCAGGTTATGAAAGATGATGGCTTCTTCGTTGTAAGCCGGAACGACGAGGCTGATGAGCGGCACCACGGTGGTTTCCTTTGATCGATTTCAAGACGTCTGTTTCGGATCGCCGCCGCACGGCTGCGAGTCGCCCGCAGTGGAACGGCGGAGGGAAAGTTCGAAATCCATGACGTAAAAATGCAATTGTCGCCGATCTCCCGGCGCATTCAAACGCGGCAGGTCGGTGGAGAACGTCAATGCCTGCCGTTCGTGCGGTTGCAGGCGCAGCGGAATGCGGACGGTTTGCGGCGTGCCCGAGACAGCGAAGGACAGCGGAGCGCCCGTTCCCTCGAAGCGCACCTCGCCGCTGTTCGGGGAGGCGAGCACGAAGGTCGCGCAGCCGAGCAGCGTATGTTCGCCCACATTGCCGATGTCGAGCCGGGCGCGATTCTTCGCCCAGCGGAAACGGCGTCCTTCCGGATTCCGCTCTTCGTCGTAAAAGCCTCTTTTCCATTCGATCAAGGCGTCGTTGTCCAGCAATGCCGTCGCTTGCCGCAGGAACTCCGCGTCGCCCAGCGCCGCCTTCAGCCCCGATGCCGCGGCCCGGACATCGAGCACCGCATAGCGGTGGCTGCCGATATCGATCGGCTTCACGTCGCCGACGGCCAGGCCGGCGATCAATGCGTTGCCTTGATCGGGATAAGCCTTGCGGTCGATCCAGATGGCATCGAATCCGGACAATGCCGCCGCCTTCACCAACTCGGCTCCTTGCAGGCTGCCCAGCTTGCTTTGCCAGGCGCGATGCTGCTGCGACAGCGAAGGCCAGCTCCACTTGAGATGCGTCGACCAGAGGTAGGCGCGGCCATGATCGTAGGATGCCATGTCGCCGAATTGATAGAGCGGCGGAAAGCCCGTCAGCGGCAACTGGAGCACGGAGGCGCCGCGCGGCAGCTGCCGCTCCAGCCGTTCCACCGCGCCGCGCTCCAGCGCGGCGTTTTGCAGATTGGCTTCGCGATGCCATAGCATGGGAACGCGATCGAGCAATTGGTCATACAGGCTGAACATGACCAAGCCGCCGACCGCGATCCAGGCCGCGATCCGTCGCCGGCCGGACATGCCGGCCAGTTTCTCTTGAATCCAGAATCCCGCGGCCGCGCTGGCGAAGAACGACAGATAGACCGAATAGCGGTTGTAGGCGCGAATATCCGGCACGGTCAGGACATTGATGACGGCGCCCAGGCCGCCGACGGTGATCACGAGAAAAGTCAGAAGGCCCAGGCCGCAGGCCGCATCCTTCGCGGGATACATGCCCGGGCGCTCCTCGCGGCGAACCAGCGACAGGAACAGCAGCAGCAGGCCGAAGGCGCCATACAGGCCGAGGCGCGCCGTTTGATTCTCATTCTCCTGGGGAAAGCCGGCGGCGCTGTCGCGACGCACGATCCGGGCCAAGGGCTCGACCGGATTATTAATATGAGGCAATAGCATGCGCCGCAATTTCGCACCGTAGATTTCCGCCTCGGCAGCCGATTTGTATGCCATCTCGACCGGCTTGCCGACCTCGCGCCAGGTTTGGAAGGCCGGCGCCAGGTTGATCGCGGTGCAGATGCCGACCAGCGCGATGGCGGCGGCCGGAAGCTTGAGCGTGCGAATATCGCCGCGTCGCCAGCCGATCACCGCCGCCATGCCGAACAGCAGCACGGCGAAGAAGCTGTAATACACATAGTCGAAACCTTGAGCGGCGCACGCCAGCAGGCCGATCGCGACCGCCTGCTTGCGATTGCGGATGCCTTCGCCGCGGGTGGCGATGACGATCGCGAGCAGGCAGAGCAAGGGCACCAGGTAGTAGGCCAGGTTGAGATGATGCACGTTGCGGATCATGGCGAACGGCAGGAAGGCATAGAGCAGGCCCGTCGCGAACGATAGCGCGGCGGACAAGCGGATCTGGTAGGCCGCATACGCCGCGCTCCATGCGCTGAAAACGAAGGTCAGCAGCCAGAAACCGTTGGCCAGCATGCCGGCCTCCCGGGTGCCGAGCGACATGAGCTTCATGATCGCCCAGTCGAAGCTCGTCATGAGCGGGAAAGCCGCGCCCGGATAGCCGTAGGGCGCCGACAACTGCGAGATGGCATTCGGCCAGCCGTCCTGCACCAGGCCCTTGATGTACATCGTCGTGACGACGCTGTCCGCTTCCGCGTGAGTGAACGGCACGCGCAAATCGTAACCGGAGAGATGAAACGCCCGGAACAGGATGAGGCAGACGACGACGGCGAGACAAGCGGCGAACGCCAGAGAGGGCAGGGGAAGCTTGGATTGACGTGGAGTTCTCATGCGTTCGGAGGAAGAGGCTTTCGTTGCCGCGCGCCGATCATGCCGAAGGGCAACGCAGTAGGAATATCGTAAAAAGAATGAATTCTAACTATTTTCGAGGGAGGCTCTTGATCAAGGGTGATTAGTCACCACCCGATTCAACGATTCGGCTTGCGCGCCCGGCATATCCTGAAACCTTGGTCGACGCTGGAAGCGAAGTCGCGGCAACTTTCACGATCGAGTTCCAGCCGCAGTTCCGGCACCAGGTTCATCCGCGCGGCGGCGTCGAGCCGCACCATGACATGGATCGCACCCGCATGCGCATCGATCCTGCGCGTGATTTCCTGCCAGAGGCGAAAGGCGCGCGCGTTCCACAGGTCGTCGGTGATGCCGATGAAGCGGACGCCGGGATTCACTGCCTCCAGGCTCGGCGCGACATAAGCCTGCGGCGGTCCGAGCAGGATCACGAGGCCGCCTGGCGCCAGTTTCACCGGTTCGATGCGCAGCACGGCATCGCCGTAGCGAACCCTGCCCCAGCGCGGATAGTGGGTCAATGCCGCGCTGCCGACGAGCAGGATCAGCATGCCGGCGATCAGATTTCTCTCGACGGATGCCCGCGACAGGCGCCGGCCGGCGACGACTATGGCGATGCCCATCGCCGGACCGAGCAGCGCTTCGATGGCGACCGCGTAGCGGAAGATCGACGACACCGCCAGCCAAGTGACATACCCGGCCGTGACGAACGCGAGAACGAAGACGCAGGAACGCGGCATGCGGCGATCCGCGAGGGCGTCGGGTTCCTTTCTGCGCGCGAATGCCGCGAGCGCGCATGCCGTCGCCAGCACGACGAAGGCGATCGCGAAACGCGGATCGGCGAATAGCGGTTCGGTGACCACGCCGGCGTTCGGCCGCATCCAATGGAATGGGTAGAACAGCGCCTGCGTTAGCGAGCGCGGCTTGAATTGGTGGTCCAGCCCGCCGCCGCTTCCTAACCATGCTGTGCCGAACAGGTTTTCGAGAAAGGGGAACATCGGGTTGCCCGTTTGCGCATGGAGATGCCATGCCCACCAGCCGTAGGAAATGCAGAATCCGGCGCCCCAGGCAAACGAGAACGCGGCGGCGGCCTCGACAGCCCGGCGCGGATTCCGGAGCGCGCAGGCCAGCGCGATCACTGCCGCCGGCGCATAAAGAACGGCGGTCAGTTTCAGCCCGGCGGCCAGGCCGAAGAGGCCGCCTGCCGCCAGCGACAGACGGATCGGAAAGGATCGTTCGGGAATGCTGGCGCCGGATCGCAAACCCGTCAGCAGCAATGCGACGCCCGCGATCAGCAAGGCGGCCACCGGAATCTCGTTGAACGTGGCGCCGACCTGCGGCAGGGTGGCCGCGCCCGTCAATCCGAAGGCGGCAAGGAGAGCAGCGCCGGGCAGCCGCGCGGCAGGTCGGACGGCGAGATCTTCCAGTACGGCATGGGCGCACCGGAGCGTGCAAAAGGCCAGCACGCCGTAGGGCAGGCCCATCAGGAAGGCGACGGCGCGCGGCTTGTCCGGCAGCCATTCGAAGGCGAGCAGGTAATACGGGAGATCCAACAGGGGATTGAGGTAAGACTGGATGCCGGCGGCGAACAGGTCGACGTTCCAGCGCCGATGCAGCAGCGCCCACGCGTTGTAGACGTGGTAATTCATCCAATCCCAATTGGCATCCTGTCCCAACTTCATGGAGACCAATCCGGCCGCGACGAGGCTGGCCGCCAGCAGCCGGCGCCATGTTTTCGCGTCCGTTCTGTCGCCTTGGATCGCCAACGCTCGGATCTTCGCCATTGTTCCCGGTGCAATCATCGCGTGTCTTTTCTAGCGCCGGGCGACGGCGACGACATTCTTTCCGAAGAACGGCGAAAACAGGAAGTCGCAGAGCCGGCTCAAGGGAAACACGATGCGGTCGTAAAGGATCAACGCCTTGCGGTTCAGCGTGCCGGAATCGCCGCCGGCGAAGCGGAAGACCAGCGAGGCGAAGAAGCCGATCGAATCGGCATAGCGCGCCGTGGTGACATGAAATCCGGCTTGCCGCAGCTTGCCCGTCAGTTCGCGCCGGGTGTAGCGGCGGAAATGGCCGACCTTGCGGTCCATGCTGGAGTAGAGAACCTGGAAGGCGGGCACGTAGACCAGCAGCTTGCCGTCGGGCTTCAATTTGGCGCGCAGTTCGCGCAGCGCGGCGCCGTCGTCCTCGATATGCTCGAGCACGTTGAGCGTGTAGAGGTAATCGACGCTGTCGTCTTGCAGCGCCGCCAGCGAAGCGGACACCGGCAGGCCGGCGGCGGAGATCACGGCGGCCTGGGCGGCGTCGGGCTCGATGCAATGGACACGGTATCCGTTGTCGCGCAGTTCGCGCGCGAAGGTGCCGATGCCGGAGCCGAAATCGACGATGGCGTCGGTGCGCCGTGCATGGCGCCGGATCAGCGACAACAGGAAGCGGTTGTAATTGACCGCTTCGGCCATCACTTCGAGATTGTCGGTACCGGTGTAATTCGACACGTCAGCCACCCGTGGAGGTTGGTTTGAAGACCCAGAAACGCGCGCCGGAATAATTGAGGGCCAGGCCGAACACGGCGCCGACGGCAAGCGGAACGACCGGGATCGCATGCAAGGACGGGTAGGCCCGGATCAGCGCGGAAAAGACGCCGAGATTGAGCAGCGCGCCGCCGGTCTGCACCAGCAGGTAACGCCCATATTCGCGGCCTTTGGGTGTGGCCCCGGCCGTTTCCATCTTGAACACCAGGCGCCGATTCAAGAGCCAGGTCGCGACCGTGGCAATGGAGAACGAGATGCCGCGCGACACATAGATATCGATGCCGAATCGCTGCGACAATAGCGTCAGGATGCCGCCGTCGACGGCGAAGCCGAACCCGCCGACCACGCCGAAGGCGAACAGCCGCGCGAGCTCAAGCCGTTTCATCGCGTCCGCGATCCGCGTGCCGATGGGCGTCCGCGAGCAGTTGCCGTTCGTATTCGAACCGTTGCTGATGCGCGAGCGAATCGAGGATCAGGCCGATGCCGAGCGACATCATCGCCACGATCTCCAATGCCGACGCCAGGATCGCGAGCGGCACGTGATGGATGTAGCGCTCGCGGATCCAGTCCTCGAAGACCGGAATGGCGGCCACGCCGCCGGCCACGGCGAACGCCATCGCCAAGCCGAGGAAGAAGGCCAGCGGCCGGTAATAGCGCAGGATCTGGGCGATCGTGAAGATCACCTTGGCGCCGTCCGACAGCGTGTTCAGCTTGGAAAACGAGCCGGGCGGCCGGTCGCGGTATTCGACCGGCAGCTCGACGATGCGGAAGCGCCGGTGCAGCGCATGCAGCGTCATGTCGGTCTCGATCTGGAATCCTTCCACCAGGATCGGATAGGTCTTGACGAATTGCCGGTTGAAGGCCCGGTAGCCGCTCATGATGTCGACCAGCCTGGCATTGAACAGGCGGTTGATCATGGCCTGCACCAGGCGGTTGCCGAAGCCGTGCAGGGCGCGCTTGTTCTCCTGTGCGTAGTGGCCGTTGGAATGCCGGTCGCCGACGACCATGTCGGCCTCGCCTTCGACGATCGGCCGGATCAGGTCGCGCGCGCGGGCGGCGGGATAGGTCATGTCCGCGTCCGCCAGCAGATACACATCGGCGTCGATATCCATGAAGGCCCGCCGCAAGGCATTGCCCTTGCCCTGGCGTCTTTCGTTGATGACCGCGCCGGGGCAGCGCAACTCGGCCAGCGTGGCGCGGGCGATGCTTTCGGTGGCGTCGGAGGAATTGTTGTTGATGACGAAAATCCGCGCCAGCGGCAGCGCGGCGTGGAAGGCTGCGATCGTATCGGCGATGGTCTGCTCTTCATTGTAGGCGGGCAGGATCACGGCGACGTCCGGCTGGTCAGGCGCTTCCGGCGCGGTCCGCGCGTGCGATCCGCTTTCCACGGCTGCTCTCATGATGGATCCGCTATCAAGACATTGGTCAGTTGCTGCGCGTTCTCGGCCCAGGTGCGCGACGGCATGCCGGACGAAGCGGGCGCCTTGTCCTCCGCTTGCAGGCGCAGCCAGGCGCGGATCGCCTCGGCCAGGTCGGCGCCCGCCGATCCGCTGAAATAATGCGCGTGCCGTTGCGCGACTTCGCGGAACACCGGGATGTCGCGCGCGATGATCGGCAACCCATGCCGGGCCGCCTCGATCAGGGGCAGGCCGAAGCCTTCCGCTTCGCTGGCGAAGATAAGGCAAGCGGCGCTCGCATAGATTTTCTGGAGATATTCATCGCTGATGCCTTGCAGCCAGAACAGGCGCTTGCCGAGTTCCGGATGGCCGTTCAGGCGATCGACGATCTCCGGGATCGTGCGCCGCTGCTCTTGCGGCACCGGCTTCCAGCCTTCCTTGCCGACGATGACGAGATTGAGGTTTTCTCCGGCGCGCCACAGTTGGTCGAACGCCGCGAGCGCCTGCAGATGTCCCTTGCGCGGCTCGATGGTGCCGACCATCAGGAAACTCGGGGCGGCGCCGAGTCGCGCGAGCACGCGTTCGGCATCCTGCGGCAAGCCGGTCGTCGGCGCCGACGCATCGATATCGGCGCCGTGATGCACGACCGCGAATTTCAAGCGCGCGAGATCGACGGCGGCAATGCCGGCGACGCCGTCGCCGCCGACCTGCTGCTCGAGCCAGCGGCGCGTCTCGTCGGCGACCGCCTGCGATATGCAGACCAGCCGGTCGGCGTTGGCGGCGACGCAGGCAAGCCATTGCGCATGCGATTCGTCGGCGCGATCGGGAAAGAACTCCGGCCGCAGGATGGGCAGGATGTCGTGCACCAGGAAGTTCACCTCGACGCCGCGCGCCCGCCAGTCGGCATAGAGCCCGCTTTTCGCGGCGGCGACGACGCCCTCGGGATGGAAATCGGGGCTGTAGAAGACATCCTGCGCGCCGATGTCCACGGGCGCGTCGGCAAGCGCCGGCGTATCGATCGCCAGCAGCTTCTTCGCATAGCCGCAGGCGTAGCGGTAATGCCAGGCGCCGCCTTCGCAGCTGAGATAGACCGGTTCGACGCGATAGCCGCGCGGCGGTCGGCGCAGCAGTTCGAGCAATTGCGCGCGCGCCACGCGTTCGATCCCGGTCTGCAAATCGTTGCGCGCGATCGACGAGACATCGACCAGGAACTGGCGTTGCGCGAGCGGATCGTTCGACGATTTCGCGATGCTCTGCGCGAGCTGCTGGAGCGCTTGCTCGTCGGTATGGAGATCCGGAATGGCGGCGATGGCTTCCAGCAGGGCGGTGTCGTCGCGGCGGCGGTAGGCGGCTTCGATCGCCTCCGCGTATTGGCGCGCACAGGCGTCCGGATCGTGCCGGGTGCGGATCAGCCGGCTCGCGGCTTCACGCAATCGCGCGCGCTGGCCGGCGTCGTCGCGCAGCGATTCGAGCGCGGCGGTCAACTCGTCGTCGTCGAAGGCGTCGGGCAGCTTGATCACGGCATCGTCGGCCAGGTCGGCCATGGAACCGTTCGCGTTCACGATCGTCGGCAAGCCGTAATTGAGGCAATGCAGCACGGCGCCCGAGGTCTCGCCGCGCGACAGGCTGCGCAATTGCACGCTGGCGTCGGCTGCCTGCAGGTAGAGATTGTAGGTGTCGTCGTCGGTCCAGCCGGTGATGCGAATGCGGTCGCCGCAGCCGGCGGCGCGGATCAGTTCGGTGAGTTCGCGGCCGTAGTCGCCGCCGTGATTGGCGCCCACCAGCACCAGTTCGCAAGCCGGATCGTCGCGCAAGCGCGACGCCAGCCAGGCTTGCGCCAGGCGCAGGCTCTGCTTGGTCGGATCGACGAAGCCGAAACTGCAGATCACGAACGCTTCGGCGCGCATCCCGAGCTTCTTGCGCGCCGCCGCGCGGTCGATGGCGCCGGCGGCCGTGCGCAGATGCGGGATCACGCTCCAGTCGCGGGCGGCTTGTTCGCCGTACCATTGGCGCGCCAGCGCGCGCGAGTGTTCGGAATGGACGATCACGGCGCGCGCGCCCCGGATCACGTCGAGATTGCAGGGATAGGCTTGCTTGGCCGCCTCGACGCAGTCGGCGGTATGGCGCAGCTTGAGCGCCATGTAACCGTGCGAACGGTACAAGGCTTCGCTCCATGCGGTCGGCATGGCGCCGGTCGTCTCTTCGTAGAACAGCATGCCGCTCAGGAAGAAATCGTGCAGCACCACGACGCCCGGATGCTCGCGCAGCAAGGCCAGCATATGGCTGTGGAAGGGACTGTTGCCGAATTGGTAGACCACGCGATCGAAGGAATCCGCGTGCGCGTGGAACCATTCGGCGCTCCGTTGCGGCAAGCCGGCGAGTTCCGGCGGCAGCGCGCATTGCGGCTGCTCGACGATCAGCTCGATGTCGTACAGCTTGGCCAGCGCCGGCAGCAATTCGATGCTGTAGTTGGCGATGCCGGTCTTCTCGGGCGGCAGCGGCGAGACGAAGGCCAGGCGCGGTCTCGCCGCGCGCGTGATGCCGGCAGCCAGGGGCTCGTCCGCGGGGCGCGCGGCCGCGGCATGCGCTTCGAGCGCGCGCAAGGCCCGTTGCCCCGAGATATCCCACGAGAATTTCTTCGCTTGCACCGCGCCGTGTTCGCGCAAGCGTTGCCGCAGGGCGTCGTCGCCCAGCACCTGTTCGATCTTGTCCGCGATCGACCGCGGCGACATCGGATCGAACAGCGCCTCGTCAAGGCCGATGACTTCCGGGACGCTGGTGGTGGCGGCGCCGATCACCGGCGCGCCGCAGGCCATCGCTTCCAGCGCCGGCAGGCCGAAGCCTTCATGCTTCGACGGGAAGACGAACAAGGCCGCGGCGCCGTACAGGGCGGCGAGCTCGTCGTCGCCGACATAGCCGGTCAGCACCAGCTCGTCTTCCGCCAGGCCGGCGCGCTGGCTGTGGCGCAGCAATTGCTCGCGTTCGCGCGTACCGAGCTTGCTGGCGATGACCAGTTGATGCTTCTCGCGCAAATCGCGCGGCAGCAAGCCGTAGGCGGCGATCAGGCCGTCGATGTTCTTGCGCGCGTCGAAGCCGCCCGGCGCGTACATCACCATGTCGCGCGTGATGCCGAGGCGTTCGCGCAGGCGCGCCGTCTCGTCCGGCGCCAGGACGCCGGGCTTGAAAAATCCGTCGACGGCGGTGGAAATGCTGACCACGCGATCGGGCGGCAAATCCAAGGCATCGATTGCTTCCTGGCGCGAATAATCGGAGATCGACAGCAGCAGGCCCGCATTCTTGAGCGAGGCGATCTTGCGGTCGTAATACTGGCGTTGCGCCGGCGTCGGCAGGTAGCTGGCCGGGTTCAGCAGCGGAATCAGGTCATACAGGATGACGGCTGTCCTGGCGCCGTCGGTGAAGGCGCCGACCGATACCACGCCGTCGTCGACATAGCCTTCGAACAGGCTGGTGACCAGCACCGCGTCGGGATGCAACTGTTCGATGAAATGTTCGCGGATCTTTTCCGCCGCTCGCGCGCGCCAGCCATGCGACGGATCGTGCTCCGCCACCGGCCGCGGAACGTCGAACACGCGGATACGCTCCTTCGGCACCAGGCCTTCGAACGCCTGGCGAATCGCAGGGATACTGTCCGGCAATGCGGCGCTGAGCGCCAGCCAGATTTCATGTTCGCCCGCATTGCGCGCGACGCCCAGCGCCAGCGACAGCGAGTAGCGTCCGATGCCGCGGAAACGGCTCTCGGTCTGGGCGCCTTGTAGATCGATGACGATACGCATCAGTGTTTCCTCGCGCCGACGGCCTTCTTCAGCCGTGCATGGAAATGCGCCGCGCGCGGCGACAGGACGGGCGCGCCGTCGGCCTTGGCGACCGGCGCGGGCTCGATGTTGACCGGCGTTTGCAGCAACGCGCGCAAACGGTATTTGACCGTGGGGAAGCGGTCCAGCACGGTCAGCGCCGCGCGGGACAGGCCGGGGTGGCGCTGGACGGCGAGGCCGGTCGCGCGCAACAGCGCCTTGAGGCGGCGCTTGATTCCGCTGCCCAGCCTACCTTCGCGGGCCGCCGCGCGGAAGCGACGGGCATATCCGCCGGCCAGGCGCATCGGCGCCGTGATGCGCCAGGAGCGGCTGTGCAGCACGGCGAGCAATTGCTCCGCGTATCGGGCGGCGCGCGCCTCGGCTTCGGCCAGGCGTTGTTCCGCCTGGCCGAGGCGGTGCTCCGCCACGCCGATGAGATGCTCCGCCACGCCAAGGCGATGCTCCGCTTGTCCGATCAGTTGTTCCGCCTGGCCGAGGCGATGTTTCGCTTGCCCGATCGCCTGTGCCGCTTGGCCGAGGCGATCCTCGGCCTGCATCAAGCGCGCTTCCAGCAGGCCGGCGCGATGCTCGGCCTGGGCCGCTCGTTCGACCGCTTGCGCATGGCTGCGCGCCGCCTGCTCGGCATGCTCGGCGATCCGCCGATGGATGTCGGCCAGCCGCCTCTCGCCTTGCGCATCGTAGCGCTGCGCCAAGGTGTCGAGCACCAGTCCGTAGTCGGTGTCGAACGCGGCATCGAAACGCGCGAGGACTTCCGGCGCCGCCGGCTTCTGGGCCACGACGCTATAGTCGGGACTGACGCCGCTCAGCACGTTGAGCAGGCGGATTTCCCGGGCTTCGCGCAAGCCTTCCGGCTCTTGCAGGCGCACGATCTTGTTGCGCAAAAAACCGGTGTGCTCGGTCACGAAGCCGAGCAGATTCGGCGGCAGCGGGCGTTCGTGTGACGGATCGAGATAGAAGTCGGCGGCGCCGACGACGAGGTTTTCCGGATTCGGCGTTTCGAGAATCAGCAAGCCGCCCGGCCGCAGGACGCGCAACGCTTCGCGCACGATGGCGCGCAGCACATCGAACGGCACATGCTCGACGACGTGGAAGGCCGAAACCAGGGCCAGGCTTGCCGCCGGCGATTCCTGCAGGGTCTTGAGCGCATCGGCGCATTCGGCCTGCAAGCCGCGCTCGCGGCAGGCGGCCAGCATGCCTTCGTCGAGATCGACGCCGCGCGCCGCGAAGCCCGCTTCGCCCAGCAGCTCGAGCCATTCGCCGCGTCCGCAGCCGAGGTCGAGCGCGCCGTCGCCGGGATAGAGCGCGGCGAGGGAATCCAGGAACGGTCGATAGGCGCGCAGGCGCGTCTTGATGGTTTCGCGCGAACCGCGATAGCGTTCTTCGAAAGCCCGGTAAAAGTGATCGCTCATCGTCTTGCTCCATGAGCGGTTGCGGAAATGATGATGGAGGCGCTATTGTCGGACATAGAAGGGCGGCGGAGCGCGGCGAGGGCGGCAGATGGCGCAACGCGAGCCGTCGCCGGAGCGCACGCTTTGTTGTAATCGTGCCAATGAAGCGGACGATTATAACGTAGGGCCTTCTAACCTTGTGTCAGCTTTTGTAACGCATCCGGCCTGATGATGATCAGGCGGTGCGAGTCCTTCTTGACGATGCCCTGGTTGACCAGCGTGAGTATCGTGCGAGTGACCGTCTCACGGCTGGTGTTGATCATGTTGGCGATGTCCTGGTGCGTCGGCAGGTTCTCGACGACCTCCATGTTGCCCGGCTTCTTTTCCTTCAGCAGTTCCAGGAAGGTATAGATGCGCTTGGCCGTGTTGTGGATACTGAGCAGCGCGCGGAATTCGGAGTCGCGCTGGATCTTCTGCGCGAGATGCTTGAGCATCTGCTTCGCCACAGGAGGCGAGTGCGCGAACAGGTGCAGGGCGGTCGCGCTGGGCAGCAGTGCGACCAGGACCGGCGTCAGCGCGACAACCGACGCGGAGCGGGCCGAACCGTTGATGACGGCGATCTCGCCGAAGAAGTCGCCGGGATTCAAGAGGCGCAGGCCGATCGCGCGGCCGTCCTCGGTAATGTCGATCACCTGCAGCTGGCCCGAGAGCAGGAACAACAGGCTGTCGCCGGTGCCGCCTTTTTGCAGCACGATGTCGCGCCGCGCGTAGTGGCGGATGCGCAGCTCGGCCTTGACTCTTGCCATTTCCTCTTCGGTCAAGTCCGCGAGCAGAGGTATCTTGCGCAGATGGATCTGCAAATTGACTTGATTGTCGGCGTCCTTCGCATTGGCCGTCGGTGCCGACGTGTTCTTTTCTTCCGCGGCATCGGCGGAAGATTTCGCGTCGGAGGCAATCAATTTTTGCGCCGAGTTTTTCATATGCGAAGTTAACGGAATCTGCTGCCGAAAATATTGACGCTGGGAATTCGATCTAGTTGCCGATCATTATTACGGCAGCTGGCGCCGCCAGCAAGATGCCGGCCGTGTTCGCCGCGATGTCGTGCCAACAGAAGCGGCGACCGGGCACCAGGATTTGCAAGCATTCAATTGCCCAACCGGCAAGGAACAGGCCCACTATCCAAGCGAATTGTTGCTGGCCGTTTTGGGCAATCCGGCCTGCCAGCAGCGTCAAGCCGCCGAAGGCAAGAAAGTGCAGGAGCTTGTCATTGGGCAGCGGCGGCAGCCATTTCGCAGGCGCTAGGCAGCCGGCAAACACCGTCGTTGCCGCTGCCAGAAAGCTGATCCATTCCCAACCCATGCCTACTTCCCCAGCGTTTACATTGAATCCTGTTGCCAAGACGACCGCCGAAGCGATCGCTGATGATTCCGACAACTAGAACGGCTGCCATTGCCAGCTCATCTGCAACAGCCGGCTATTATATTGAAAAATCGAAATATTCTCGTTGTTCTTCACCTGGCGTATCTCGATCTGCAGCGTCTGCCGTTCCTTGAAGGGAATCGTCAATCCGGCGCGCAGCAATTGCGTATCCTGGTGCCGCGCCTGGTCGATCAGGCCGGGAGAGTAGGATGCCTGGCTGAGCCAGTGCTGCCGCGTCCAGCCGAATTCGCCGATCCAGTTGCCGCGAATCGGGAGGCGTCCCTGCAAGCCGCCGAACCATCCCTTGCGGTCGCCGCCGGGGCGCACATTCTTGCCGTGATCCAGGAGATATCCGGCGCTCGCTTGCGTCTGGAGGCGTGTGCCTTGGTGAATCAGCGATGCGCTCAATTCGAAGGTGTTCGAGTCGAAATTCGTCAGCGTCGGATAGGCGAGATGCGTTGCGCCGGCCGTCAGGCTGACATTCCATCGCTTCGGCAACAGAGAGGTCGGCGCGGCGCGCAGCTGCAACTGGCCTTGCCGCTGATAGAGCCGGTCGCCGAGCGTGAGCGCGCCGAGGGCGCCGATGCCGCGCACGTCCCAGGTGCCGATGCGCCATGGCCGTTCGATGCCCAACTGCAGCGACGCCGTATCGTAATTGGACAGGCTGTCGTTCCTGCGGATGCGCAGCTGCGCGAAGCCGGTGATGCCGCCGCGCGTAAGGTCGCGCGCATAATCTGTCGACAGCAGCGTGTAATGATCGCGTTGCGGCAGGTATTCCGGCGCCAGGACGAGATCGGTGCGCGTGCTGCCGCTGCCGAAACTGAAATTCGGGTTGCTGGCGCCTTGGTTGACGTTGTCGTCGACGCCGCGCGCGACGGCCAGGCTCAACTGGCTGTGCGGCCGCCATGCCTGGCAGCCGGTGGCGCGGTGCGCGGCGATGACTTCCCGGATGCCGGGCGGCGGCGCGAAGCGCGCCTCGATCGCCTGGAACAGCCGCTCGGCCTCGTCGGCGTGACCGAGCTCGCATTGGATGATCGCCAGGTCGAGCCAGGCGCCGGCATGCTGCGGCTCCTGCTCGATCATGCGCGTCAAGGCGTCGCGCGCTTCGTTCTGGCGGCCTTCCGAGATCGAATGCATCGCGTCGAGATAGAGATCCTGCTGCGCCGGCGGTTCGTATTCGGCCGCCGCCGCTGCCAGCGAGGATGCCGCGGCCAGCGCCGCGATGAGGCGTAAGCAGCCGCGCACGCTCATGCCGTCAGCTCCAGCGTGTACAACGTGGTCGGCTTTTCCTTGCCGCGCAGGACGCGCTCCCCGAGCAGCTTGAATCGGTGGCGTGCCGAGCGGTCGACCGTGCCTTGGCCGACGATGATGTCGTGGGGGAATTCGCGCGCCATCTGCTCGAGGCGCGCGGCGACGTTCACGCTGTCGCCGACGGCGGTATAGATGCTGCGCGAGGCGGTGCCGAAGTCGCCGGCCATGGCCACGCCGCTTTCGATGCCGATCCGCACCCGCAACGGACGCTTGCCTTCGAGGCCGCGCCGCTCGCTGAAGCGGCGCACCGCGCGCACGATTTCCTCGGCCGCGTCGAGCGCGAGATCCGCGTGATCGTCGATCGCCAGCGGCGCGCCCCAGAAGGCGACCAGGCCGTCGCCGGTGAACTTGTCGAGCGTGCCGCGATGATCGAGCACCGGTTTCGTCAGACAGGCCAGGAAATCGGTCGTCAATTGCGCCGCCTCTTCCATCGAGAGCGCTTCCACTTGCGTGGTATAGCCTTCCATGTCGGCGATCAGCGTCGTCACGCTCAGGCGGCGCGGCGTCAGCGGATCCTTCAGGCCGAGACGCAGCAGCTCGTCGACCACCGCCTCGGCAACGTACTGGCGCAATGTGCCCAGCAACTGGCGCGATTTTCGCTGCGCGAGCTGCCAATCGAAGGGCACGGACACGGCCAGCAGGAATAGATTGGAAAGCAGCGGCCCGGTCGTGGAAAAGTGCGGATCGTGCGGGACGATCCAGTACGCCAGGCCCAGCCACACGACCGATGCGCCGGCAAGCAGGGCGATATTGGCGGCCGCCGGCAGGCGCGGGAAGGCGTAAGCGGAAGCCGCGGCGACCAGCATCGCGAACAAGGTCGCGATCCATCTCCCCGGCCACGAAGCGGGCGCCTTGCCGGCTTGCTCGTCGAGTTGAGCCGAGAGCGCGGCGGCGTGCACCAGCATGCCCGCGGTGGAGGGCGTGAGCGGCGTGGCGACGCGATCGGTCAGGCCGAGCGAGGAAGAGCCGACGATCACCAGCCGGCCGGCCACGCGATCCTCCGGCGCCTGGAGCTTGAGAATATCGGCCGCCGATATCACGGTGTAGGCAGACCAATCGCGATCGAACGGCACGCGCGTCATGCCGGCATGCATGGCGGAGGCGCGCTTGCCGGCGGGGCGGCCGCAGCAGTCGAGCAGCATCGTCGACAGCGTGGAATAAATCCTGCCGTCATGCAGCGTTTGCATCGGCAAGCGGCGGATGGTGCCGTCCGGATCGGGCACGAAGCCGATGTTGCCGACGTGCGGCGCATGCGCCAGTCCGGCATGGTTGGCGATATGGCCGGTCGCGACCGGGATACCGGGCAAGCCGCTCGCCGGCGTGCCGCTTGCCACTCGTCCGACATGCAAGGGAGCGGGCCGTTCGACGTAATCGAAAGCCTGGGCCAGCACCACCGGCCCGTGCTGCGCCAGCATGGCTAGCCGGGCATCGCCCGCGCCGTCGGCGGGCTCCGGAAACACCAGGTCGAGCGCGACGCCGCGTGCACCATAAGGACCGAGCAGGTTCTCCAGCAATTCCGCGATGCGCTTGCGCGGCCACGGCCACGGGCCGAGGGCCGACAGGCTCGCTTCGTCGATATCGACGACGGCGATGCGGGTTTCCGGCTCGGGCGAAGCGCGCAGGCGGATGAAATAATCGCGCAGCCATTCGTTCGCGAAGACGGACTCGGTCGAGGCCGGAATCCATTGCGACCAGACAGTCAGCAGAATCGCGATCAGGGCAAGCAGCGACCGCATGACCGTCACGGACGGAAACATCATGCGGAGATAGGCCGGCGGCTTTTTCATGGGGAAAGCAGGCCGGCGGAAGAAGGACTGCGCAAGGTCACTATGGGGTTGCCCTTAAAATTCAATAACCTGCAAGTATAACGTCCCGTACTTTCGGGAAACATCCCCAATTCTTGGTAATTTGTAAAGGACATGGGTGAGATTGTCGGAAAAGTGTGAAAAAGAGAATCGTTGCTGGCCAAACAGGAAAAAGAGAGGAAAAATCTTATTTCCGAAGTGTAAAATGTGATGGCCATCACAGAAATTGCCGCCGGGAATAGCACAATGGCACGCAAGGAGAAGTCCATGTTTCATCGCTACCTTATTTCACTGATTCTGCTGGTCGCCGCGAGCTTCGCGCATGCGGGCGAGGCGGGGCGCATTGTTTTCGTGACCGGCCAGGCGCAGATCGGCAATCGTGTCGCGACGCTCAACGATGCCGTGCAGGAAGGCGATGAATTGATCACCGGACGCGATGGCTATGTCTATCTCAAGACCGTCGATAGCGGATTCCTCATCCTGCGCCCCTCCAGCCGAGCGCGCATCGTCGCCTACCATATCGACAGCCAGCGTCCTGAAAACACGCGCGTCAAGCTGGAACTGCTGAGCGGCGTGGCGCGCGCCATCTCCGGCCAGGGCGTCAAGCAGGCGCGCCAGAATTTCCGTTTCAATACACCGGTCGCGGCCATCGGCGTGCGCGGCACCGATTTCACCGTTTTCACCGATCGCGACGTATCGCGCGTCACCGTCATTTCCGGCGGCATCGTCGTCAGCGGTTTCGCCGGGACTTGCGGTCCCGAGGGCAATGGGCCGTGCGAAGGTGCCAATAGCCGCGAGCTGTTCGCCGACAAGGCGGCGGGTCAACTGTTGGAAATCAAGAAGGGGCAGTCTGCGCCGCAGTTGTTGCGCGCGAACGGGCTGGCTCCCGATCACAATGCGCCGCCGCGCAAGGACGAGCCCATGACCAAGGCGGCTCCCGAGGATCTCAATCTCGAGCCGCAGAAGACAGCTGTCTTGCCGCCTGCCAAGACGCCGTCCACGCCGACGACGCCGACGACGCCGACGACGCCGACGACCCCGGCACCGACAACGCCGACGACGCCGACAACCCCGACGATACCTCCGTCCTTGCCTGAGCCGCCCATTGTCGTGGCGCCGGCGCGCCAGGAAGTCGTATGGGGGCGCTGGACGGCCGTTGCCAGTTTGCCGGCCGATTCCGAAGTGCTGGCCAAGCTGAAGAACGGCGAATATGAAGCCGGCAAGATCCTGGGGTCGTTCGTTATTTCGCGTGTAAAGAATTCCGGCCTCGTGATGCCCAAGGATGGTCAGGTGGCATTTAGCTTGGGTAATAGCGAAGCCTATATCCAAGAGTCCGGTAAGGCTCCAGTTGCTGCGGCGGTCCAGAACGCGCGTTTGAACGTCGATTTCGGGGCGCGGGCCTTTTCAACGAGCTTGAGTGTGGTCGGCCAAGGCCAACAGGTCGATGTCTATGCAAAAGGTGATGTCACGCTCAAGGGTGAGTTGGTCGGCAGCCTGATCGGTTCCAATGCGGCGGTGCAGGGGTATCTAGGCGGGGCCAGCGCACAACAAGCTGGGTATATCTTCCAAACCGTAGGTACGCCTAAATTGAGTGCATTCGGCGCCACGCATTGGTCAAAACCGTAAAGCCCTTTGGGGCGGCACTATTGAAAGCGATCAGGGCTGCCCCGCGCTCCTTCTATCCAGTATCTCAATGAATGTGGTTCGGGATGAATATTCCCGGGCGATGTGATTCTGGGCGCGGACTATTTCGTGAAATAGAAGCCTCTCGTAATTCATGGCTCGTCGGATCGCGTCTTTTTGCCTTTATTCACTCTGTAAAGGCTGTCAAAAAACAACAAAATTTTGGCAAATGTGATGGCCGTCACAACATTCGGGTGGCCATCAGGCAATATACTTCCACGTCTGCAAAAAGCACTCAGTCCGTATACAGCGCTGTGTGCGGAGTGAATGGCAGATCAACTTGGTTTAACTTAAATCACCTTAAGGAAAAAACACCATGGCAGCAGCAGATTACAATACCGTAGTTCAGCAGCTCTACGTCGCCTATTTCGGACGCCCGGCTGATCCGGTTGGCCTCGCCAACTTCACGGCTCAGTTGAATGCTATCGGCGCTCCGACGACGATGAGCGAACTGAACGCCGCTTACGCTACCGACTCGACCGTTAAGACCTTGGTCGACTCTTTCGGCACCAGCACCGAGTCCACTTCCTTGTACACTGGCTCGACCGTTGCATTCGTCAATGCTATTTTCCAGAACGTCCTGGGCCGTAGCGCCGCTCTGGAAGGCCTGCTGTACTGGTCCGCCGAGATCGACTCCGGTCGTCTGAGCCGCGGCAAGGCTGCCATGTCCATCATGGCTGGCGCCCAAACCAACACCACCGCTCAAGGTTTGATCGACGCCGCAGTAATTGCGAACAAGACCACTGTTGCCACCAACTTCACCACCGGTCTCAATACGGCTGAAGAAGTCATCGCTTATTCCGGCTCCACCGCTGCGGCAAATGCCCGCACGATGCTGGGTCAAGTCACCAACACGACCGACACGACCGCTTTCCAAACGACGGTGGATTCCACGATCACCACGATCGTCAACACCCCGACCGTTGCCGGCTCGACCTTCCAGCTCACCGCTGGTACGGACAAGGGCACTTCCTTCACGGGCAGCGCAGGTAACGACTCCTTTGTCGGTTATACTTCCACGGCTACGAATGCACTGACCTCGTTCGACTCGATCGATGGTGGTGCTGGTACCGATGCCCTCGACATCGTGGTTACCGCGGCTCTCGACTTGACCGCTAACGTCAGCACGACGGTCAAGAACATCGAAACCGCAAGCCTGATCAGCTCCGGCAAGGTTGATGCCGACGTGAGCGGCTGGACCGGCCTGACCTCGTTGACGGTGTCCGGTGTTGGCGGTAACACGGCCAACAAAGGCATCACCGCTGCAACGACGACCGACATAACGCTGTCTGATTCTGCATTGGCTGCCGGCAACCTGGGTCTCAACGGCGGTAAGGCTATCACCGTGACGGCTACCGGTTTGACCAACCTGGCAACCAACGCTGTGACCATCGGCGCGACGACGGCTGCCAAGGGCGCTGTGACGGTTTCGACGACCGGTTCGTTGGCTGCTGATACTCAAGTGCTTGGCGATATCGCGATCACCGGCGGCACGACGGTCAGCGTTACGCAAAACGTTTCCGCAACGGCTGCCTATGCTGCGACCGTGTTGACTGGCAGCGTTACCGAAAGCATCAGCAGCGGTAACGTCACCGTCACCGGCACCAGCGACACGACGTCCGTCACGGTGACCGATACGGCTGCTGTTACAGCAGTGAATAGCGCGACCGCCGGTGTCGTCGGTATTACCAATGGTACCGTCACGATTACCGACGCGAACGCCGCTAGCGCCACCGCTGCCGGCACCATCAACACCGTTACGTTGAGCAACTTCGGTGCTGCAACGGTCAACTCGGGCGCACTGGCAACCGTGAACCTGAGCGGCAAAGGCACTTCGTTCACCGGCACCGCTGGCGCTCTGACGACGCCGACGGCCACGACCCTGGCGCTGAACCTCAACAACCTGACCACGACTGGCGCTGTCACGCTGGATTCCGACTACACCACGCTGAACATCGCTTCGTCGACCAAGGCTTCGACCCTGAACAGCCTGGTCGCATCGGGCGCCACCACGGTGAACGTCTCCGGCGACGCAGCTCTGACCTTGACCGGCCAGACGCTGACTGCTGCTACCGCGATCAACGTGACGAACACCGCAGGTGTTACCTTGGGTTCCTCGCTGGCAACCGGCACGGCCTTTACCGGCGGCACAGGCGCTGACTCGGTCATCGTCGGCGCAACGACCAAGGCGATCGCCATGGGCGCAGGTGACGACACCGTTACCGCTAGCGTCGCTCTCGGCACGGGTGGTTCGATCGATGCCGGCGAAGGCACCGACACGCTGTCGATGACTTCCGCTAACGCAGCGGCGCGTTCCGCTTCCTCGACGTTCGAAGGCGTTATTTCCAACTTCGAAGTGTTGGAACTGGGTGACACCAGCACGGCTGACGCGATCGACCTCGGCAACCTGGACGACATCAGCACCATCACGTCGGCTGGCGTGAGCGCGAACGGCCTGACCCTGACCAACCTGGGCGCGACCAACTCGGTGGAATTCACCGGCCTGATCGCCGCAGCATCGTCGATCGCTCTGGCTTCCAGCTCCGGCTCGAGCGACACGGTCAACCTGAAGTTCTCGGCAACCAACGGCTTCACCAGCACGGCTGCCCTGACCATCGGTGGTGTTGAGAACATCAACATCACGACGGACGACACCGATTCGACCGCTGCGACTACCGCTTTCACGCAAGCAATCACTGCTGCCGCTGCTAAAGCTGTCACGGTGACGGGCGACGTCGGTATCAACCTGAACGGCCTGAACACCACCACGCTGACCAGCCTGGACGCCAGCGGCGTCACGGCAACCGGTGCCGCAGGTGCTGTCACCCTGACGACCGGTGCTCTGGCTGCTGCAGCTACGCTGAAGGGCGGCGCCGGTAACGACACGCTGATCGCTTCGACGGCAACCAAGGCGCTGACCATGAGCGGTAACGGCGGCGACGACGTGCTGACCGGTGGCGATGCCGCCGATACGATCTCCGGTGGTACCGGCGACGACATCATCGACGGCGACGCTGCCGGCGATACGCTCACCGGTGATGCAGGCGCCGACTTGTTCCTCGTCACCGCTGTGACCGATTCGAACGGCGTCAACCAAGATACGATCACCGACTTCGTGTCCGCTACCGACAAGATTGGTATTGCAGCAAACGTGACCTATGCCGGCGAGGCAAATGGTTATGGCGCTGTGCTGACCTCTTTGACCGGCGTTGCTTACCAAGCCGTGCTCGATACCAGCACCAGCACGCTGTATGTTGACGTTGATGCTAGCCAGACATTGACTTCGGCTGATATCACCATGAAGCTCAACAGCGTTACCGATCTGGCGCAAGCTGACTTCGCACGTGTTGGTACGTCTGGCGGTGATGCTATCACCGGTACGGCGAACGGCGAGTATATCTACGGCTTCGCAGGTGCCGATACGTTCACCGGCGGCCTGGGCGCAGACACCATCTTCACGGGCGCAGGTGCTGATAACGTTGTTATCACCGGCGGCTTGACGATGGATACGGTCAAGGACTTCACGACCGGTGCGGGCGGCGACAAGGTTCAGCTCGACATCTCCGAACTGGAAACCGCAGGTGCCGTGGAAGCCGCGATCACCCTCAGCCTGGACGACCTGGTTGACGGTACGACGGCAATCGGTGCAAGCGCCGCTACCATCCAGGAAGTTGCCGATCAGGCTGGTGGTGCCGCTGCCGCTGCTGCTGGTGCCGCAACGGTCTATGTCCTGTTGACCGAGACGTATGCTGACCTGGCTGCTTTGGAAACCGGCCTGGAAACCGGCGACCATGAGTTGACCGTTCATGCCAACGCGGCTCAACACGATGGCTTCATCGTCGTGTGGTCTGACGGCACCGATTCGCACGTCTCCTTGGTGCGTATCGCGGTTGACAGCGGCGCGGACTTCGCCGCTGGCGACCTGGTTGCTACCGATCTGGCCAAGATCGTTGGTACCGGTACCCTCACCGCTGGCGAGATCCACGCCGACAACTTCGCATTCATCGCCTAATCTCCTTCCCGGAGATGTCCTTGGCCGCAAGGCCAAGGATGATGAAATTCGAACCCCACCCCTCGCAAGGGGGTGGGGTTTTTTTCATGGCGCGTTTAAGATGTAGCGCGACGAGAATTTCAATCCCATGTTGAAGGAAGAGTCATGAGCGACTGGAGCGCCGGCTACGTGGCCGACATCGGTTATACCTTTGGTTACTACCCCGAACTAAATCCGCTAAGAGTAAAATTAGCTTTCCTCAATGCAGGCTTGGTGTACCCCGACATGGGAAACGCCTGCGAACTCGGTTATGGCCAGGGTTTGAGCGCCAATCTGCATGCCGCCGCATCGGTGACTTCCTGGTATGGCAATGACTTCAATCCGGCGCAAGCCGGCTTTGCGCAGGAGTTGGCCGAAGCGTCCGGCTCCGGTGCGAAGCTCACCGATGAGGCTTTCGCGGATTTCGCCAATCGGACCGACCTGCCGGATTTCGATTACATCGGCTTGCATGGAATCTGGAGCTGGGTTTCCGATGAGAATCGCACGGTCATCATCGATTTCATCCGACGAAAGCTCAAAGTCGGAGGTGTGCTCTATGTAAGTTACAACACCTTGCCAGGGTTGAGCGCGTTCTCGCCCGTGCGCCATCTGATGACCCACCACGCGAAAATCATGGGTGCCGAGGGACTCGGTATCGTTAGCCGCGTTGATGGCGCGATGGCTTTCGTCGAGAAGCTGTTCGCCGTCAATCCGGGCTATGTTCGTGCCAATCCGCAAATTCTGGAACACATCAAGAAAATCAAAGGCAGAGACCGGCACTACCTGGCGCACGAATATTTCAATCGGGATTGGCATCCGATGCATTTCAGCACGATGGCGGATTGGCTATCGCCTTGCAAACTCACTTACGCATGTTCGGCCAATTATTTGGATCATATCGATATACTCAACCTGACGCCCGAACAGCAGAGTTTCTTGAAAGAGATCCCGGATGCCGTGTTTCGTGAGACGGTGCGCGACTTCATGACCAATCAACAGTTTCGTCGCGACTACTGGGTCAAGGGAGCCCGCAAACTCAACGCTATCGAACGTTCCGAGAAACTGCGCGCGCTCAGAGTCATACTGAGCGCGGATCGTCGGGACGTGTCCCTGAAAGTAAGCGGCGCGCTGGGAGAGGCAACCATGAACGCCGATGTCTATAACCCTATCCTCGACATCCTGGCGGACAATCAGCCGAAGACCCTTGCGGAAATCGAGCAAGAGGCAAGGGGCAAGGGCAATGTCACTCTCGTTCAAGTGCTGGAAGTCATCATGGTGTTGGCAGGCGCGGGTCATGTGAAGCCGGTGCAGGATCAAGCGGTGATGGATCGAGCCAAGGTGCATGCCGACAAACTCAATTTGTACTTGATGAACAAGGCCCGCGGTTCAAACGATGTCGGTTTTCTCGCCAGTCCTGCGACGGGCGGAGGCTTCACGGCAGGACGGACAATGCAGCTTTTCTTGCTGGCTATCGTCCAAGGCAAGAAGCAGCCGGAAGAATGGGCGAAGTTCGCCGCACATCTTCTGGCGGCCCAAGGCCAGAAGATCATCAAAGACGGCAAGACTCTTCAAACACCGGAGGAAAACTTGGCGGAGCTTATGGAACAGGCCAAGGTGTTTTCGGAAAAGCAGTTGCAGATTCTCAAGGCACTGCAGATCGTTTAAGCGACTCGCGATGCATAACCGATGATTTCAGAATTCACTTCCGAGCCGATTCCTATCGCGCTTGATGCCGACGCGGAAGCGTTGATTCGGCAAGATATCAGCAGGCGACTAAGAACATTTCTTGGACACTATGACCTGCGCATCTACATTACCGATAAGGCCTATGTGGATGTCGGACGGGGTTCGTTTAATGCCGCCTCAAGAGTCGAATACCTGAACATCGGCTTTTCCGGATGCATTGGAACCGTTGGGCAATTCTGCGACTTTGCGCTGCCATGCAAGCTGTTCGCCGGTGGCGAGCACCATAACGAATTGCCGGTCAATATCACGATGACCGGTGTGCCGACTTTCCAAGCCAAGACGCAAAAATTCAACATTGGGAATTTGCGCGCAAATGAACCGATCCCTTTCGAGATCGGGCACGCCGTTCTCATATCGGCGGACGTCAAGGTGATGAGCGGCGCAAAAATCGGCGATGGCGCCGTGCTTGCCGCGAATGCGTTGGCGACCGGTGTGATCGAACCGTTCTGGATGTATGGCGGATTGCCGGCCAGGAAGTTGAAGCCGAGATTCGACGAGCAGACGATGCGCGCAATCTCTGCGGTCCGCTGGTGGGACTTTGACACGGTCTATCTAGGCAACAATCTCGACTGCCTGCAGGAATTGGCGGTAGACACGTCGTCTGACCATGTTTATCGCAAACCGACGCCACGGCTGGTCATCAAACTCATCAAAATGAACACGCCTCATCAGAAAGTGGAAATCGCCGGTTTCGTGGAGGGAGAACGCATGCGCCCGTTGTCGGAGGCCCCGGTAAAGATGCAGAAGTATCTAGCCCAGCTCGGCGGTCCGGGGCCGTATTACTGGCTTGCCAATGCTTGGGAATGAGTCCGCGTAATCTTAAAGATCGATTCCCATGGGGGCATCACCTCGCGCCAAGGCTTCCACGAGAGCGATATGCCGCGGCAGGCACACGGTTTGAAGGTCATAACGCTTAATGACATCGGCACGCGCTTGGGCGCGCATTGACGAGTAGGCCGGTCCATCGGCAAGCACGGTAGCGATGGTTTCCGCCAATGACATGTGGTCGAAAAAATCGACCAGCAAGCCGTTTTCTCCGTGCCTGATCACTTCTTCCACCGGCGGCGTGCGGGAGCCGATGACCGCGCAACCGGCGCTGAGCGCTTCAAGCAGTGACCACGACAGGACGAACGGATAGGTCAAATAAACATGTGCGGCGGAGATTTGCAGGATCCGCAGGAATGACGCGTACGGGACATGGCCGACGAAGTGTACGCGCGACAGGTCGAGATCCTTGGCGACTTCTTCGAGAAAGATTTTTTTCCAAGATTGCCCTTCCGGCGGCTGGGCTCCATAACTGGTTCCCTCTCCACCGACAATCAGAATGCGCGCCCTCGGGCGCAGCCGTTGCAATTCGGGCAGGGAGCGCATGAAGACGTGATAGCCGCGATAAGGTTCGAGCATGCGATTGACGAAAGTGACCACTTCGTCGCCCGGCTTCAACTCCACGCCGAGCTCTTCGAGTCGTATGCGGGCCGAGGGATTCGGCGCGGCGATTTGGGTATCGATACCGTCGTGAATAACCGAGATCCGGGAGCGCGCCCATTCCGGGAACTGGAGTTGTTGCCAGCGCGTCGGACTGACTCCCCAATCCGCTGCTTCCAGCGAGAGCAAATTGTTCGCGTTTTTTGCCCGCATTCTCGCGTCGTTATCGAAACTGACGTCCATGAATTCGGGATCGAAATTGACATCGGAATTTTTCGTGTGATAGTAGAACTCCCAAAAGCACAGCAGCTTTGCTTGCGGCCATACGTCTTTCAGGAATAACGCCTCTCCCCAGGCCGGATGGGCGCAAATGATGTCAGGCGTAAAGCCTTGCTTTCTTAAGTCGACTGCAGCTCGCCCTGCTGCTTCTCCGCGCAAAACCTTGGTCTCGAATTCGCTCGCCCATGGATGGACGCCTGCGGTTGTACCGCGCTTGACGTGATAGCGCAGGATTTTGACGCCTGGCATTTCCGGCGCGGGCCGAATGCTCAATGCGACGACTTCATGGCCCTTTGCCGCCAACGCAGGGGCGAGATGCATGTACTGGGCCGGGAAGTTCTGGTGAACGAAGAGAATTTTCATGCTGCTGCCGAGTCCGGTTTTGGTGGGACGATATGGATGGCTTCCATCTTGGCCATCCATGCCAGTCCTCGCGCGATGCTTTGCCGTTGCGCCGCGGGGAAGGCGGAAACGATTTCTTGCACGGTGCGCGGAGAGCGTTCCGTGAGCAACGAGAGAATCGTTGCGCATTCGGTTTCATTCAGGTGAATCGACGTCGCGAAATTATTCATTCCCAGGTTTCGCCTGACGGCCAGATCGCAACCGGCCAATGGCATGACGAGATGTCTGTCGCTCAAGACCGACGTCGGGTAACCGGCGAAGGCCGCGAACGGATCGGGGCGGTCCGGCCGCGAGGCGATGCGAGATGAAGGATGGAGCTCCGGGTCCGCGCGCCGACGTTCGGCGAGATCATCCCAGAGCGCCTGATAGCGTCCGTAGATGACGGACCAGTCGTAGTCCTGCCGGGCGCGTTGTCTTCCGGTGTCACCCATTCGGCGCCGTAACGCCGGGTCTTCTATCAGTCGCAGGCATGCGTTTTCCAATGCTTGCGGATCGACGGCCACCAACTGGCTGGTGTAACCGCAATAGATGTCGTAATTGTCTTGCCCACGCTCGTGGCGGCGTGCGAATTCTTCGCCTAGTGGAGCGGGCGGCATCACGGTCGGAATGCGGAAGCCGTCGACGCCGTCACGCACCGTATCCTTGTAGCCGTCCCAATCGGTGACGATGACCGGCAGCCCGGCCGCCATTGCCTCGATCGGCGTGAGGCCGAAAGTCTCTTGAATGTTGTCCGACAGCGAGAAGAAGATATCGGCCGCCGCCCAAGCCTTCCTGCGTGCTTGGACATCGCGTCCATCGACATAGTCCGTTGCGACGGATGGGCACAATATCGAGGCGCCATCCTTGAACGCTGCCTCGATCGGAGCATTGGCGAACCAGCCGCATTGCACGAGACGGACTTTGCGCCCTCGGGCGGCGCGTTCGAGCGCCGTGTACATCTGCAACGGATGTGCTTTGGCATGGAAGGAAAGGCGGCCGACGAACAACACCACGACTTCGTCTTCAGCAATGTCCATCGCCTGGCGCGCCTTAGTGCGCTCGTCCGCGGAAAATGCATAATCGTCGCAATGCACACCCAACGGGATCATAGGCAACTGGGGCAACTCGAAGCGGCAGGCGCCGAGCCGCATTCGTAAATAGTCTGCCTGGCGTTCCAGTAGAAAACGCACGGTGTCGCGTACGGAAGTGGAAGTGCATATCAATGCATCCCAGGAGCGTACCGGTGCCGTGAGGAGATCTACGATCGCCGTCATGGCGATATGCGAGGCAGTGGTATGAGTGATGCCGCACAGGCTATATAAACGGTCGCCCGATGGAGCTCTGCGCCAGGCAAATTCCGTCAGTTCCGGTCCGGGCATGTAGAGCGTGCCTTCCATCTGCAATGCGGCCGGATCGGCGGTAGGTATCCATCCAACCTGGCCGCCGAAGCCATGGCGCTTCAACTGAGTTCCGAAATGTTGGGCCGACTTCAGGTCGACGGCATGGCAAGCGAGCCGGGCAGCACCGGAACGGGCCGCAGCGCGTAGAAAGCCTTCGCCGGCGGCTTGTCGACCCATCAGTTTTTCGCCGCTGGTGACATAGCCTTCGGCTTCGTAATACATCGCTGCGTGCCGCATCTTGCCTCTCCATCTTCAGGAAGTCGGAATTATGCCCTCTCAGGACTTCCTCAGCCACGCTGAAATGGTAGCGTTTGGCGCGCCTCCGCTCTCGCGTGAGGAGTCGCTCTCGTTTCAAAAGCTGTTGTTTTGAAACGATTTTGTCGTCGAAATTTCAGTATTTTTTGCCGCCTTGAAAAAGGCTGGCAGGTAATGTTTTGCTGTGGTAAGCTTCGGGCAAATGTGATTTGGATCACATTTTATGAGGCGGGCCGCCAAGTCCAGGATCATCGACCTTTCTTATGTTGATGGCAATACAGGCGTATCGGCTGGCTTCGACAGCGCGTATTTTGCGCGCTTTTTCTTATGGGTTCCAGCCCTTCATGCGCCAGAAATAACATGAAACCAAAATTCCAGATCCCGAAAGACGAAATCGCCCAGGCGCTTCTCAGCTTCAAGAGCGCATTTCGCACGGTAGGCGTTTTCAGCGCCATCATCAACCTGCTGATGCTGGTGCCATCGATCTACATGCTGCAGGTCTATGACCGCGTCATCCCCAGCCGGAACGAGATTACGCTGCTGATGCTCACGCTGTTGATGCTCGGCCTGTACGCTTTCATGAGCGCCCTGGAATACGTGCGCAGCTTCGTGGTGGTTCGAGTCGGCGCGCAGTTGGATATGAAGCTGAACAAGCGTGTCTATACCGCCGCGTTCGAGCAAAACCTGAAAAAGGGCGGAGGCAACGCCGGCCAGGCATTGCAGGATCTGACCAATATCCGCCAGTTTGTCACCGGCAACGCGCTGTTCGCCTTTTTCGATGCGCCTTGGTTTCCGGTCTACTTGTTCGTCATCTTCCTGTTCGAACCGTTGCTGGGGCTTTTCTCGCTGGTCGGCACGATCGTGCTCGTCGTGCTGGCTTACATTAACGAGAAAGTGTCGAAAAAGCCGCTGGCGGAAGCGAACACGATGCTGGTCGTCTCCAGCACCCAGGCGACCAACAACCTGCGCAACGCGGAAGTCATCGAGTCGATGGGCATGCTGCCCAATCTGATGCATCGCTGGTTTGGCATGCATGGACGTTTCCTTCAGCTGCAAGGCGAGGCCAGCGAGAAGGCGGGAATCGTCTCGGCGATGACGAAGTTCGTGCAAGTATCTTTGCAATCCCTGGTGCTCGGCTACGGCGCATTGCTGACGATCGAAGGCAAGATCACTCCGGGCATGATGATCGCGGCGTCGATTCTCGTTGGACGTGCCTTGAGCCCCGTGCAGACCGTGATCGCCGTCTGGAAGCAGTGGGCCAGCACGCGCAGCGCGTATGAGCGATTGACCGAATTGCTGGGTGCGAATCCGCCGCGTCAGTCCGGCATGAGTTTGCCGAAGCCGAACGGCATTGTGACGGTGGAGAGCGTTACCGCAGCGCCGCCGGGGGCGCAAGTCGCCGTGCTCAAGGGCGTCAATTTCTCGATTCAGCCGGGCGATGCGCTCGGTGTCATCGGGCCGAGCGGTTCCGGCAAGTCCACGTTGGCGCGCCTGCTGGTCGGGGTCTGGCCTGCTCTTGGCGGCAAGGTGCGCCTGGACGCCGCCGACATCTATCAATGGAACAAGGACGAGCTCGGGCCGCATATCGGCTATCTGCCGCAGGATATCGAACTGTTTGCCGGCACTGTCAGCGATAACATCGCCCGCTTCGGCGAAGTCGATCCGGAAAAGGTGATCGAGGCGGCCAAGCGGGCCGGCGTGCATGACCTGATCCTGCATTTTCCGAAGGGCTACGACACCGTGCTGGCCGATGGCGGGGGCGGGCTGTCCGGCGGCCAGAAGCAAAGGCTCGGCTTGGCGCGTGCCATGTATGGCGATCCCTCGTTGCTGGTGTTGGACGAACCCAACTCGAATCTGGACGATGCCGGCGAGCAGGCGCTGGTTGCCGCAATCCAGGACTTGCGCCGCCGCGGCAAGACCATCGTGCTGATCACGCATCGCACCAGCGTCATCGGCGTGACCAACAAGGTGCTGTTGCTGCGTGACGGCAAGGTACAGGCATTCGGCCCGACAAACGAGGTGCTTGCGGCTGTGGCGAAGGCGAACCAGCAGGCGCTGCAACAGGCACAGCAGTTAAGAAACGCGCAGCAGCAGACTGCACAGCAACAGACCGCACAGCAACAGACCGCCGAGGGCGAACAGGCGCAAGCTGCCGCCACCGGCAACTGATACCTCGTCATTCATCACAGGAACGAAAATGAGAAAGCTTTTGAGTGATAAGAAGGCCGAGATCGCGGTCGTGGTGCCGGACGAGGCGCTGAAGGATGTCGACATCGACACGAAGAGTTATACCCGGCTTGGATGGCTGATCGTCCTGCTCGGCGTCGGCGGATTCATGCTGTGGGCGATGTTCGCACCGCTCGACAAGGGCGTGCCGGTGAGCGGTACCGTCATGGTTTCCGGCAATCGCAAGGCCATCCAGCATCAGACCGGCGGCACGGTGGAGGATATCCTGGTCAAGGAAGGCGATCAGGTCAAGGCCGGGCAAGTGCTGGTACGCATGAACGATGTCCAGGCCAAGGCGAATGCCGAGGTGACGCGCGTTCAGTACTTCACGGCGCGCGCTACGGAGGCTCGCTTGATTGCGGAGCGCGACGGCAAGAAATCGATCGCCTTCCCTGCCGACTTGGAAAACGCAAAGAGCGATCCGCGCGTCGCCGCCAATATCGGGCTGCAGAACCAGTTGTTCATGTCGCGGCAGTTGGCGCTGCAAAATGAGCTGGGGGCGCTCGACGAGAGCGTCGCCGGACTCAAGGTGCAAGTGCAAGGCCTCGAAGAGGCACGCGATATGCAAAAGGAGCAGCAGAAAATCCTGAAAGTCCAATTGGATGATCTGCGCGATCTGGCCAAGGAGGGTTATGTCGCTCGCAACCGCGTGCTGGACTTGGAACGCACGTATGCCCAGGTGAACGGAGCGATTGCCGAAAGCATCGGCAATATCGGCCGGGCGCAACGCCAGATCAGCGAACTGGGTCTGCGCCGTATTCAACGCCAACAGGAATATCAGAAGGAAGTGCGTTCGCAACTGGCGGAAGCGCAGAAGGAAGCGGAAGCGCTGATGAATCGCCTGAAGGGCGCGGATTTCGATCTCGCCAATGTCGAGATCAAGGCGCCGGTCGACGGCACCGTCGTAGGCATGAATGTATTCACGCGCGGCGGCGTGGTCAGTCCCGGATTCCGCTTGATGGATATCGTGCCGAGTGACGATCCGCTCGTCGTGGAAGGGCAGGTGCCTGTCAACCTGATCGACAAGGTGCACAAGGATTTGGAGATCGAGCTGATGTTTGCCGCCTTCAACCAGAACAAGACGCCGAACATTCCGGGTGTCGTCACGCAGGTCTCCGCCGATCGCTTCGTGGATGAGAGGAACGGCATGCCTTACTACAAGCTGCAGGCCCAGGTGACGCCGGAAGGCAAGAAGATGTTGGCGAATCTGCAGGTTCGTCCCGGCATGCCCGTGGAATTGTTCGTCAAGACCGGCGAGCGCACGATGATGAGCTATCTGTTGAAGCCGTTGTTCGATCGCGCTGAGACGGCGTTGACGGAGGAATGAGCGTGCGCGCCCCCGTTGCAAGGCGTTTGCTCGCCAGTGTGCTGACGACCGCGTTGTTGCTGCAAGCCGTGCCTGCTTCGGCGATCGGCCTGCTCGAGGCCTACGAAGCGGCAGTGCAGAATGATCCGACCTATCGCGCGGCCGTGCACGAAAACGAGGCCGGTCAACAGAATATGGCGCTCGGCCGCGCCTATTTGCTGCCTAACTTGTCGCTGTCCTATTCGACCAGCAATAACCGCTCGGACATCACGGAGCCGAACTTTCTCGGCCAGGTGAGCACCACTCATCCCGATTACCGGAGCCGCTCCGCCTCGCTCTCGCTGCGCCAACCGCTGCTCAACCTGGAAGCGATCGCGCGTTATCGCCAGAGCCTGGCGCAAACCGGCTATAGCGACGCGCAGTTCGCGGGACGCAAGCGGGACTTGATCATCCGCCTGGTCAGCGCCTATGCCGATGCCCAGTACGCGGAATACCAGGCTGCCCTGGTGCAGGCACAGCGCGATGCCTACGCGGAGCAGATGCGCGTCAATGAACGCATGTTTCAGAAAGGCGAAGGCACCCGGACCGACATGCTGGAGACCAAGGCCAAGCTCGACCTGGCCGAGGCCCAGCTGATCGAGGCGCGCGACAATCTCACCGTGATGCGCAACGCGTTGGCGGCGATCGTCGGGCGCGAGATCACGGACCTCGACGGGCTGGCGGACGATTTCCGCGTCAAGCCGATGCAGCCGGCGAGTTTCGACGATTGGCGCGCCATCGCCTTGCAAAACAATGCCGAAGTCGCCGCGCAGAAACAGGCGGTCGAGGCGGCCCGGCAGGAAATCAACAAGAACCGCGCGGGCCACGTCCCGCGCATCGACTTCGTCGCCGGCCTCAGCAAGGGCCAGTCGGAAAGCCTGACGACGCGCGATCAGGAATCGAAGGTGCGCAGCGTCGGCTTCCAATTGAGCATGCCGATCTTCTCCGGCGGCGCGACCGAAGCGGCGACGGTGCAGGCGGTCGCCAATCATGAGAAGGCCAAGTCGGAACTGGAGGCCAAGAGCAAGCAGGTGCTGGTCGAATTGCGCAAGCAATACAGCCAGGCGCTCAGCAGCGCCACCAAGATCGATGCGCTGATGAAGTCGGTGCAATCGGCGAACCTGCTGGTGGAGGCGACGCGCCAAAGCATCAAGGGCGGCGTGCGCATCAACCTCGACCTGCTCAACGCCCAGCAGCAGCTGTACGCGGCCAAGCGCGATCTGGCGCAGGCGCGCTACAACTACCTGCTGAGCTATCTGCGCTTGCGCAATGTGGCGGGAACGCTGACGGCCGACGACTTGCATGCGATCGCCGGATATTTCGTGCGCGGCGGCGGCACCGCTTCCCCCGCTTCGGCGCCTGCCGCGATGACGCAAGTTTCGATGCCGGTCGGACCGGGTACCGGCGCCGCCGCTGCCGCGAGCGCCGCGCGTTTGCAGGCCCAGGCGCCGGTTGCGCCGGCGCCGGACGCGGACGCCGCGCGGAACGAGGTGCTCGAGCTGGTGAACGCCTGGGCGCAGGCTTGGAGCGCACGCGACGTGGATGCCTACCTGGGCTTCTACGCAGACGGCTTCCGGCCCGACAACGGCCGCACCCACGCGGCCTGGGCCGAGGAGCGCCGCAGCCGCATCGAGGCCAAGAGCACCATCGCGGTAAGGACCGAAGCGCCCGAAGTGACGCTGAACGGCGATACCGCGACCGTGAAGTTCCGGCAAATCTACAAGTCGGATCGCCTGGCGGATGAGACGGACAAGACGCTAGTGCTGGTGAAGCAGGGCGGTGCCTGGAAGATCAAGCAGGAAACAACGGCCGGCTGAGCCGAACGTTCGGGCCCCATACGAAAATCCCCGCCGAGGCGGGGATTTCTATTTCTACCGTCAGGCGTTCGCTTCCTCCCGCATCGCCTTCTTGCAATGCGGGCACGATTCCCCGGGAATGTAATACGGCGACAGTTGCTCGCGCGGCGTCACCACGGCGCGGCAGGCGAAGCATTGCGCGGTGGCCGTCTCCTCCAGCTGCGGGTTCAGCGCGGTGCGGTAATCGAAGACGAAACAGTCGCCGTCATAGTGCGCGCCGCCGACTTCCTCGAAGTATTTCAGGATGCCGCCTTCGAGTTGGTAAACATCCTTGTATCCGACGTTCTGCATGTGGATCGCGGCTTTCTCGCAGCGGATGCCGCCGGTGCAGAAGGTGACGATGGTCTTGTCCGCCAGTTCCTCCTTGTGCCGCGCGACGACGTCCGGGAATTCGCTGAACTTGGTGATGCGGTAATCGATCGTGTTCTTGAAGGTGCCGACGTCGACTTCGAAGGCGTTGCGCGTGTCCATCATGACGACCGGTTTGCCGTTGTCGTCGTGGCCCTGATCGAGCCAGCGCTTGAGCGTCTTGGCGTCGACCGCCGGCGCGCGCCCTTCTTCGGGACGGATCAGCGGGTTCTTCATTGTGATGATCTCGCGCTTGAGCTTCACGAGCATCTTCGTGAACGGCTGCTTTTCCGAGTAGCTTTCCTTGGCCTCGATGTCGGCGAAGCGCGGGTCTTCGCGCAGCCAGGCGAGATAACTGTCGATCTGCTCGCGCAAGCCCGCCAGGAACATGTTGATGCCTTCCGGGCTCAGCAGGATCGTGCCTTTCAGGCCGAGCTCCTCGCATTTCGCGCGGAATTCCGGGCGCTTTTCGACGGTGTCGTGGAAAGAGACGAACTTGTAGGCGGAGATGTTGACGTACGGCGTGGCGGACTGCATGGAGAGATACTCTAAGTCATTGATTTGGCGGAATATTATACCCGTTTCGCGACATGCGGGACCATTCCGCCGGGCGCCGGATGTCGATCCGCGCCGTGCCGCCGGGTAAAATATCGCGATGACCGCGCCGCAATTCACCCATCTCCGCCTCCATACCGAATATTCCATCGTCGACGGCCTCGTGCGCTATGACGAGATCGTCAAGGCGGCCGCCAAGGACGGCCAGCCGGCCATGGCGATCACCGACTTGGCCAACATGTTTGCCCTGGTCCGCTTCTACAAGGCGGCGCGCGGCAAGGGCGTCAAGCCGATCGCCGGCTGCGATGCCTGGATCACCAACGATGCCGATCGCGAAAAGCCGTTCCGCCTGCTGTTGCTCGCGAAGAATCGCACGGGCTATCTGCAGTTGTGCGAATTGCTGACCAGCGCCTGGTTGACGAACCTGTATCGCGGCCGCGCCGAGATCCGCGTGGAATGGCTGGAAGCCTTGGAAAAGGGGCATCTGATCGTCTTGTCGGGCGCGCATTTCGGCGACGTCGGCATGGCGATCGACAACGGCAATATCGAGGTCGCCGAGCGCCATGCGCAGCGCTGGGCCGAGATCTTCCCGAACCATTTTTACATCGAGGTGCAACGCTACGGCCAGGCCAACATGGAAAGCCATGTGCGTCAGGCGGTCGCGCTGGCGGCGAAGCTGAAGCTGCCGGTTGTCGCGACGCACCCGGTCCAGTTCCAGAAGCCCGAGGAATTCACGGCGCACGAGGCGCGCACCTGCATCGCGGACGGCGAGATCCTGGCCAATCCGCGCCGCGCGAAGCGCTTCAACGAGCAGCAGTATTTCAAGACGCAGGCCGAGATGGCCGAGCTGTTCGCCGACATGCCGGCCGCGCTGCAAAACACGATCGAGATCGCCAAGCGCTGCAACCTCACGCTCGAGCTCGGCAAGCCGAAGCTGCCGCTGTTCCCGACGCCGGGCGGCATGTCGCTCGACGACTATCTCGTGCAGCAGGCGAAGGAGGGGCTCGAGGAACGCCTGATCCATCTGTTTCCCGACGAGACCAAGCGCGCGGAAAAGCGCCAGCGCTACGAGGACCGCCTGAAGTTCGAGACCGACACCATCATCAAGATGGGTTTCCCGGGCTACTTCCTGATCGTGGCGGACTTCATCCAATGGGCCAAGAACAACGGCGTACCGGTCGGACCCGGCCGCGGCTCGGGCGCCGGATCGCTGGTGGCGTATGCGCTCAAGATCACCGATCTCGACCCGCTCGCATACAACCTGCTGTTCGAACGCTTCCTGAACCCGGAACGCGTCTCGATGCCCGACTTCGATATCGACTTCTGCCAGGAAGGCCGCGACCGCGTCATCCAGTACGTGAAGGAGCGCTACGGCCGGGAGGCGGTGTCGCAGATCGCCACCTTCGGCACGATGGCGGCCAAGGGCGCGGTGCGCGACGTCGGCCGCGTGCTCGATTTCGGCTACGGTTTCTGCGACGGGCTGTCGAAGCTGATTCCGTTCAAGCCCGGCAAGCTGGTGACGCTCGCCGATGCGCTCGAAGAAGAGCCGCTGCTCAAGGAACGCTACGAGAACGAGGAAGAGGTCAAGCAATTGCTCGACCTCGCGCAACAAGTCGAAGGCATCACGCGCAGCGTCGGCATGCACGCCGGCGGCGTGCTGATCGCGCCCGGCAAGCTGACCGATTTCTGTCCGCTCTATACGCAGGGCGGCGACGCCGGCGTGGTGTCGCAATACGACAAGGACGACGTGGAAGCGGTCGGCCTAGTGAAGTTCGACTTCCTGGGTCTGACCACGCTGACCATCCTCGACCGCGCGGTGAACTACATCCGGCAGCTCGATCCGGCGATGGCGGACTTCGACCTGGCCAAGCTGCCCTTGAACGACAAGGAATCCTACAAGCTGTTGACGCAAGCGAAAACGGTCGCCGTGTTCCAGCTGGAAAGCCGCGGCATGCAAGGCATGCTGAAGGATGCGCGGCCCGACCGCTTCGAGGACATCATCGCGCTGGTGGCGCTGTATCGTCCGGGCCCGATGGACCTGATCCCGGACTTCTGCCGCCGCAAGCACGGCGAGGCGTTCGACTATCCCGATCCGCGCACCGAGGGCATTCTCTCGGAAACCTACGGCATCATGGTGTACCAGGAACAGGTGATGCAGATGGCGCAGGTGATCGGCGGCTACTCGCTCGGCGGCGCGGACTTGCTGCGCCGCGCGATGGGCAAGAAGAAGCCGGAAGAGATGGCGCAGCATCGCCTGCTGTTCCGCGAGGGCGCCGCGAAGAACGGCTTGTCGGAAGAGAAGGCCGACGAGATCTTCGACTTGATGGAGAAGTTCGCGGGCTACGGCTTCAACAAGTCGCACGCCGCCGCCTACGCATTGCTGTCGTATCACACGGCGTATCTCAAGGCGCATCATCCCGCCGCGTTCATGGCGGCCAACATGTCGCTCGCCATGGACGACACCGACAAGGTCAAGATCCTGGTCGAGGATTCGATCGATATCTGCGGCCTGAAGATCCTGCCGCCGGACATCAATCTTTCCGAATACCGCTTCGTGCCGGTCGGCGAACCGGGTAAGAAGGCGATGCAGATCCGCTACGGTCTCGGCGCCGTCAAGGGCTCGGGCCAGAACGCGATCGAGGCGATCATCGCCGCGCGCAAGGAGGGCGGCCCGTTCACGAGCCTGTTCGATTTCTGCAAGCGCGTCGACAAGAAGCAGATCAACCGCCGCACGATCGAATCGCTGATCCGCGCCGGCGCCTTCGACGGCCTCGGCGTCGATCGCGCCACCCTGATGGCGTCGGTCGGTCTCGCGCTCGAGAATGCGGAACAGGTGCAGGCGGCCGCGAACCAGGTCAGCCTGTTCGGCGCGGACAGCGAAGCGTCGCAGGACCCGGACTATGTGAAGGTCGCGCCGTGGTCCTTGAAGCAGCAGCTGGCCGAGGAAAAATCCGCGCTCGGCTATTACTTCTCCGGCCATCTGTTCAATGCCTATGCCGACGAGGTGCGCAAGTTCGCGCGCGCCAAGCTGTCGAGCCTGGAGCCGGCGCGCGATCCGAAGCTGCTGGTCGGGGTCATTTCCGGCGTGCGCACGCAAATGACCCAGCGCGGCAAGATGGTGGTGGTGGCGCTCGACGACGGCACGGCCGTGGTCGAGGTCACGGCATTTTCCGAGGTGTACGACGCCAATCGCCACTTGTTCAAGGAAGACGAATTCCTCGCGGTGCTCGGCAAGGTCTCGGAAGACCGTTTCTCGGGCGGCTTGCGGGTGAATGCGGAGAAAGTGATGGACCTGGCCGGCGCCCGCATCCACTTCGGCCGCGAGTTCTCGTTCTCCGCGGCCGACAAGCTCGATATCGCGCAGATCCGCAACCTGCTGTTGCCGTACCGCGTGGAGAACGGTTTGCCGCTCACGCTCAACTACACGCTGCAAGGCGTCGGCACCTGCAAGATCCAGTGGGGCGACGAGTGGCGCATCTCGCCGGCGGATGAGCTCCGGCAGTTGCTGGTCGAGAAGCTGGGCGCGCAGAGCGCGGCGATCGAGTACTGAGCTTACGCGAACCTAAACGACTGCCGCACCGGCGCCACACCCACCTGGTTGAGGAAATCGCTCAACCGCGCACATTTTCCCTCCGGCCTGCTCAGTCGTTTGGTCGCCCGGACCAGGTTGCCGCCTTCGGGGTGGGAGCGGATCGTAAAACCGGCCCTCTCGAGCAGCCTGCGCATCGCGACGTTCTCGGCCAGCACGTCACCGTCGAGCCAGACGATGCCGGCGGCGCGCGCCAGCCAGCTCAACGCATACAGCATGGACTTGCCGATGCCCTCGCCCTGCCAGGCGTCGGCGACCACGATCGCGAACTCGCCGCGATTCTCGTCAGTGACGACGTATTGCGCGATGCCGATCACGACGTCTTCATCGTTTCCCTCCGCCATGGCCAGCAGCGTCACTTCGCGCGCCGGGTCGGCCCGGGTGAAGCGTTCGAGCAAGTCCGGCGTCAGTTCATGCACCGGGTAGAAGAAGCGCTGGTAGCGGCTCTTCACGGAGAGGCCGCGCACGAATGCCTGGATCTGCGCGCGGTCGGCAGGGCGCGCCGTACGCATGACGACGCGGGCGCCATTGCGCGCGGTCCAGCGTACGCCGGGCTTTCTGCCGCCGGTCAGGAACGACGAGAGCGGCGGCAGCCATTGCTTCCAGGTCTGGAGGTGTTGAGCAAGAATCGACATGTTGCGCTCCTTTCATGCGAACAAGGAGGAGACCCGCGGCCACGGGGCCAGCAGCCGGCGCAGGAAACCGGCTGGCGCGGAAGAAGGCAGGCATGCCGTTGCCGTCGCCCTAGAGACGCCGACGTCGGCGTCGCCGAGCGCGCCGATCATGACGGCGGCATCGCTATCGACTTGAAAAGTGGCGCCGGCTTCGAGGACCACGTCGCGCTGCACGCCGTCTTGCGTGATCCAGACCGTGCCGCCGAGCGCGCGCAGGTTCCAGCCGCGCAAGCCTTGAAAACGCATGTGCTGGTGACGCTTGAGCCGCAGCACGGCGCTGCAGGAAGCGAGGTCGGAGCTTGTTTGCAGGTCGGTACGCCGGATAGGCGGCCTGGCTCTGCGCGGAGCGGTGTGGAAGGCGGTGTTCATCGCGATCTCCTGGAACGAAAGGCTGGTGGCCTCTTGTGGAGATCATTATGATTTGTTCTGTGGTATTTACAATCCGTCAAAATGGAATAATATTGTTTTCAATTGAGAACAATTGAGGAGGCGGCCATGGAGCGGCTGGCGGAAATGATGACCTTCGCCAAGGTCGTGGAAACCAAGAGTTTTTCGGAGGCGGCGCGGGTATTGCAGACGTCCAAATCGCTGGTCAGCAAGCAGATCAGCCAGTTGGAGGCCGCGCTCGGCGTGCGTTTGTTGCATCGCACCACGCGCAGCATGAGCTTGACCGAGATCGGCGCCGCCTATTATGAGCATTGCGCACGCATCGCGCAGGAGATCGATGCGGCCGACGCCACGGTAACGCAGTTGCAGGCCGTGCCGCGCGGCACCTTGCGGCTGACATCGACCGTGGTGTTCGCCACCATGCACTTGGCGCCGGCGATCCAGGAATTCCTGCGCCGCTATCCCCAGGTCGAGATCGAACTGGAGGCGTCGGATCGTGTGGTGGACTTGGTGGAGGAGGGCTACGATCTCGCCATCCGCATCAGCGACAATCCGGCGCCCAACATGGTGGCGCGCAAGATCGCCCCGGTGCGCTGGGTGACTTGCGCGGCGCCCGCCTACCTGGAGCAGCACGGCACGCCACGGACGCCGCAAGACTTGAGTAAGCACAACTGCCTGCTCTATCACGGCCTTCCCGCCGGTAAAGGGCACTGGCGCTACCGTGTCGGCGGCAAGGAAGTCTTGCCGGAATTGTCCGGCAATTGCCGCGTCAATAATTCCGAGGTGTTGCTCAACATGGCGCGCGGCGGCATGGGAATCATCGTGTTTCCGACTTACATGATCGGTCCCGATCTGCAAAGCGGGCGCTTGCGCGAGATCCTGGCCGACTTTGCGGCGTTTCCCGACATGAGTTTGTACGCGATGTATGCGCCCAACCGGTACCTGCAACCGAAGGTGCGCGCCTTCATCGATTTCCTGCTCGAGTATGTCGGTCCCGAGCCGGCGTGGGAAAAGGGCTTGCCCGAATCGAGGAGCCGGGGCGGCTAGCAACGCGGAAAATGTAGGGTGGAAAAGCGCAGCGCCTTCCGCCGTATGTCGAGCCGTTCACTGAGTCTTTCGGCGCCCCCATCCGCCCTACGAGCGCGCCTCTCGCTTGGCCGCTTTTTCGTTCTCGGTCAGCAGCATCAGCTTGAAATATTTGTGATACGTCATTTCGGCGGCCATGACCGCCACCATCAGGCCGGCATGGCCATCGAGGAAGCCGCGCTTGAAGACGAACATGCGCAGGAAGGCCGACAGCGCGTGCAGGACGGCCTTGCCGTAGCCGCAGCGCTTGCCGGCGGCGAACGCCTGCTGCGCGCCGAGCGTCGAATATTGCGTCAGCTTGCGCAGGAACGCATCGTCGTCGGCATAGCTGTAGTGGATGATGTGGTTGCGCAGTTTGCCGATCGTGCGCTCCGTGCCGCGTTCGACCACGGCGCTCTCGTGCACCAGGGAAGGAGAAAAGCGCGCCTGGCCGCGCTTGAACAGCCGCACGATATAGTCGGGATACCAGGCATGATGGATGAAGCGTCCGCAGAAGCTCGATAGCCGCGGCAGGGCGTAGGCATCGTGCGCGGGAGCGGCGATGGCGGCCAGGATCTCGTCGCGCAAGGCGTCGGGAATGCGTTCGTCGGCGTCGAGCGAGAGTATCCATTCGCCGTGCGCGGCGTCGAGCGCGCGGTTCTTCTGCGGGCCGAAGCCGGGCCAGTCCGCCGTTTCGATCACCGTGGCGCCGAAGGCGCGCGCGATGTCTTGCGTGCCGTCGGTGCTCCCCGAATCCACTATAATCCACTCATTTGCGAACTTGACGCTGTCGAGGCAGTCCCGGATGTGGGCGGCCTCGTTTTTCGTGATGATGATGACTGAAAGCTTCATGCTGGGGTAGGTTGATGGCGCCGGCCGCCGGATCGCCGGCCGCCGGGACGCCGGCCGCAGCATTGTAACGCTTTTGGTTTCCTGCTCCCTGTTATTCCTGGCCCGGCCGGGCCGTTGCCGGCAATGTCGCCGATAAAGAATCCACGCTCCCAACGATGAAATTGCCCTCGCACTTGAAGCGCCTGCTGGCGATGCTGCCTCCCTATAAAGGCCGGCTGGCCGTCGCCCTGCTGTGCATGGCGCTGACGGCGATGACCGAGCCGACGCTGGCCTGGTTCGCCGAGAAGCTGTTCGACGAGGGTTTCAACACCGGCGGCCGCTCGTTCCCGCTATGGCTCGTGCCGCTTTGCTTGACCGGCCTGTTCGTCGTGCGCGGCGTATCGACCTTCGGCACCGCGTACATGATGACCTGGGTGACGAGCCGCTTGCAGAACGATCTGCGCCGGGTAGCCTATGCCCGCCTCCTCGACGTTCCGCTCAGCTATTACGGCAAGAATTCGGCCGGCAAGGTGATCAACTCGATGATGTCGGAGACGCAGCAGATCATCGACATGATCAAGAACGTCATCACTTCGCTGATCCGGGATGTGTTGACCGCAGCCTTCCTGCTGGTCTGGCTGTTCATGCTCAACTGGCGCTTGACGCTGATCGCGCTGGTGCTGATTCCGACCACCGCGATCGTCGTCCGCAAGACCGGCAAGCGGCTGCAGCGCCTGACGCAAGGCTATGTGAACGTCAATGCCGAGCTGTCGCAGGTGCTCGACGAGACGACGCGCGCCCAGCAGGTGATCAAGATCTTCGGCGGCCATGCCTACGAGCGCGCGCGCTTCGAAGAGCGCGCCGAGCGCCAGCGCAGCTTCGCGATGCGCATGGCCAGCACCTTCGCCCTCACGGTGCCGATCACGCAGATCATCGCTTCCTTCGCGCTGTCCGCGGTCATGGTGATCGCCTTGCTGCAGGTGCAGAACGGCCAGGCGACCGTCGGCAGCTTCGCCGGCTTCGTCATGACCATGCTGCTGCTGCTCACGCCGCTCAAGCGCATCGCGGAAGTCAACGGCCCGCTGCAGCGCGGCCTGGCCGCCGCCAACGAAGTGTTTTCGCTGATCGACGCGCCGTCGGAACGCACCAACGGCCGCACGCTCGACAAGCGCGCCGTGGGCCGCCTCGATTTCGTCGATGTCACGTTCACCTATCCGGGCGCCGAGCAACCGGCGCTGTCGGACGTCAACCTGACCATCTCGCCCGGCGAGACGGTCGCCTTCGTCGGCATGTCCGGCGGCGGCAAGTCGACGCTGGTCAACCTGGTTCCGGATTTCTATTCCGTCACGCAAGGCGAGATCCGCCTCGACGGCGAGCCGATCGGAAATATCGCGCTGACCAGCCTGCGCTCCCAGATCGCGATGGTGAGCCAGAACGTGGTGCTGTTCGACGATACGGTCGCGGCCAACATCGCCTACGGCGATCCGCATCCCGATCGCGCCCGCATCGCGGCGGCGGCCAAGGCGGCGCATCTGGAGGACGTGATCGCCCGTCTGCCGCAAGGACTCGATACCGAGATCGGCGACAACGGTTCGCGCCTCTCGGGCGGCCAGCGCCAGCGTCTCGCGATAGCCCGCGCCATCTACAAGAACGCGCCCATCCTCATCCTCGACGAGGCGACCTCGGCGCTCGACACCGAATCCGAGCGCGCCGTGCAAGCCGCGCTCGACGAACTCATGCAAGGCCGCACCACGCTCGTGATCGCGCACCGCTTGTCGACGATCGAGCGCGCCGACCGCATCGTCGTGCTGGTAGGGGGGCGCATCGTCGAAGCCGGCACGCACGCCGAACTGCTGGCCGTGAACGGCGTGTATGCCAACTTGTATCACCTGCAATTCGAAAGTCCGGCCTCCGGCGAAACCGAGCTCGCGCAGCCGGCCGAGCAGCTCAGCCCGCGGCCGTAATCAACAGGAGAATGCCCATGTCCGCTTCACCGCTTCCGCCCATTTCCCGCTTTCCCGTACCGGAACTGAAGGACCTGCCGGACGATATCCGCCAGGCGATCCTCGCGGTGCAGGAAAAGGCCGGCTTCGTGCCGAACGTGTTCCTCACGCTCGCGCATCGTCCCGCCGAGTTCCGCGCCTTCTTCGCCTATCACGATGCCTTGATGTTGAAGGAGACCGGCAGCCTCACCAAGGCCGACCGCGAAATGATCGTGACGGCCACCAGCGCCAAGAACAATTGCCTGTATTGCGTCGTCGCGCACGGCGCGCTGCTGCGCATCTATGCCAAGAACGCGCTGGTCGCCGACCAGGTCGCGGTCAATCACTGGAAAGCCGACATCACGCCGCGCCAGAAGGCGATGCTCGATTTCGCGCTCAAGGTCTGCCTCGATTCCCAGAGCGTCAACGAGGACGATTTCGCGGTGTTGCAAGGCCACGGTTTCGACAACGAAGACATCTGGGACATCGCCGCCATCACGGCGTTCTTCGGCTTGTCCAACCGCATAGCGAACGTGATCTCGATGCGCCCGAACGACGAGTTCTTCCTGATGGGGCGAGTGCCGCGCGAGAAGAAATAATGAAGGGAAGTTTCCCGCCGCGCACGCTGGTCATCTCGCCGAACTGGATCGGCGATGCCGTCATGGCGCAGCCGCTGCTCCGGCTGCTGCGCGAACGCGATCCCGCGTGTCCGATCGATGTCCTGGCGCCGGCCTGGGTCGCGCCGGTGTGGCGGGCGGTCGGCGAGGTCGATACGGTAATCGAGGCGCCGTTCAAGCACGGTAAGCTGCAGTGGGCGGAACGCAGGGAGTTCGCGCGCCGCTTGCGCGAGCGCGGCTATGCGCAAGCCTATGTGCTGCCGAATACCTTGAAGTTCGCCCTGATTCCCTGGCTGGCCGGCATTCCGCGCCGCATCGGCTACAAGGGCGAGATGCGTTACGGCTTGATCAACGTGATGCACCACGACGACAAGCGCGCGCCGCGGCCGATGGTGTCCTTCTATGCGGCATTGGCGACGGCGCCCGCGTCGAGCGCGCCGCCGCCGTCCGCCTTGCCGCGCCCGGCGTTGACGGTGTCCTCAGCGCAGTTGGAGGGCACGATCGCCCAATTCGGGTTGCGCGGCGCCGCGCCGCTCGTCGTGTTCGCGCCGGGCGCCGAGTTCGGCGCCGCCAAGCGCTGGCCGGCGTCGCATTTCGCCGGGCTGGCGGAAAAGGTGCTGCACGCGCATCCGACGGCGCGGATCGCGCTGCTCGGCTCACCCAAGGACAAGGAAGTCTGCGACGCGATCGCCGCGTCGGCTCCGCACGTGGTCAGCCTTGCCGGAGAGACCACGCTCGACCAGGCGATCGCCTTGATCGCCGCTGCCGATGCGGTGGTCAGCAACGATTCCGGCCTGTTGCATATCGCATCGGCGCTGAACCGGCCGATCGTTGCGCTCTACGGCCCGACCGATCCCGGCCACGCGCCGCCGTTTTCCGATGTGGCGGCCTCCTTGTCGCTGCAACTCGACTGCGCGCCGTGCCGGCAGCGCGAATGCCCGCTCGGCCATCAGCGCTGCATGCAAGAATTGTCGACGGAGATGGCGTGGCGGCCGCTGCAAGCCATGCTGAAGCCGGGCTAACGCCGGAGCGCCGTCTTCAGCGCCAGCCGCGGGTTCTGCAGCAGGCGCAGACGGGAGCGGTACACGACGATCCGGTCGTAAGGCCGCTCGGTCCCGAGGAAGCGGAATTTATGCGGCATCCTCCCCGGAGAAAAATGAAAGGCCTTGCCGCCGCGCTCGATGCATTCGCGGATCGTGTCGTGGCAGCACAGCGTGTCGAGATCGAGGCCGTCGTATTGCGCGTCGTGCGCGATCGTGTGCACGAAATAATTGTCGCCGGCACGCCAGCACACCATGCCGCCGCATACCCGGCCGTCGATCGTTGCGATCGTGACGAGGCCGTGGGTTTTCACGAGTTTGACGATGCGTTCGATTTCATCCGCCGAGGCGGACGATGCTTGGCCTGCGGTTTCCATGCCCGCATGCCGGAGGCGATACAGCGCGCGAATCCGGTGTTCGTCCGCCTCATCGTTGACGAATGCCTGGAAACGGAACGATGGATATTCCCGGGCGAGGCGCTCGCGGCAACGCTCGATGGTGACGCGCATGTCCTTGCCGAGGCTGGCGAAATAGACTTCCGGAGAATGCGGAAGCGTCGCGACGATGTCCTCGCCGCAGCGATGGCGCTGGCAGGGATAGGAAATGTTCCGGATATCGGGTTGGACCGCATTGAACACGATGGCGGAGACTTTCCGGTAGCGCCGGAAGATGGTGTCGGCAAAACGTTCGATTTCCTCGCCGCCGATGCTGATCGATCGGTTCAACACCGTGACGATGCTTCTCTCGCGGCGGTACAGCAGGAGCGAAACATGTTCGCCGTTCCTCCGTGCCGCATAGGTGTTGGCGGAAGCGATCGAGCCGTCGAAGCGGAACATGCCGGCGGTCGCGTGGATGCTCCGGTACAGGCGTTCGAGTTCGGGCTCGGCGAACGGCGGCACCCGGTTGTCGTAGCAGGAAACGACGGTATCGGAAGGGGGCGGGAGCGCCGGCGCGTCGGGCGCAAGGAACGGCGGGCAGAGGACGCCGTCGCGGGCGATGTTGAGTTCGGCCATATTTCCCCCTTGTAACGCCGGTAAAGCGGCGATTGTTTGCGTTTGGCAAACTATCTTAGGGGGCTTATATGACCTTCCTTTGACATAGATTAATAGTCGGTCACCGGAAGAGAGGAACTCGCACGCCGCGTGGCGGACGGCATGCGAGATTCCGGCGGTTCAAGACATCAGCCGTGATACAACCCGGCGAACAAATCCTGGCACGTGGCGCTCAAGGCGCCTTCGAGCACCATTTGCTTGGCGAGTTCGATATCGGGAGCGAACAGGCGGTCCTTGTCGTAGAACGCGACCTTGCCGCGCAGGCGGCGGTGCACGTCGGCCAGCAGGGGCGAGGTCTCGAGCGGTCGATGGAAATCGACGCCTTGCGCTGCGGCCAGCAATTCGATGCCGAGGATGGTCGCGGTGTTGTGCGCCATTTCGTGCAGCCGGCGGCCGGCGAAGGTCGCCATGCTGACGTGGTCTTCCTGGTTGGCCGAGGTCGGCAGGCTGTCGACGCTGGCCGGATGCGCGTGCGATTTGTTTTCGGAGGCGAGCGCGGCAGCCGTCACATGGGCAATCATGAAGCCCGAATTGAGGCCGGACGAAGCGACCAGGAACGGCGGCAGGCCGGACAGGGTGGAATCGATCAGCAGCGCGATGCGGCGCTCGGACAAGGCGCCGATTTCCGCGATCGCCAGCGCCAGCGTGTCGGCCGCGAAGGCGACCGGTTCGGCGTGGAAATTGCCGCCGGAGATGACGTCGCCGGCGTCGGCATAGACCAGCGGATTGTCGGTCACGGCATTGGCTTCGATCAGCAGGGTCTTGGCGGTATTGGCGATCAGGTCGAGGCAGGCGCCGACGACTTGCGGCTGGCAGCGCAGGCTGTACGGATCCTGCACGCGCTCGTCGTTTTCGAGATGCGACTTGCGGATCGCGCTACCGGACAGCAGCTGGCGATAGATCTTGGCGACGGCGATCTGGCCCGGCTGGCCGCGCACTTCGTGGATGCGCGGATCGAACGGCGCGTCGCTGCCCTTGGCCGCATCGACCGACAAGGCGCCGGAGACGATGGCCGCCTCGAGCAGGCGCTCGGCCATGAACAAGCCGTGCAGCGCGAACGCGGTCGATACCTGGGTGCCGTTGATGAGCGCGAGACCTTCCTTCGCGGCCAGCACGACCGGCTCGATGCCGGCCTTCGCCAGCGCTTCCGCCGCCGGCACGATCTTGCCGCCCACCCGCGCATCGCCGATGCCCATCACCGCCAATGTCATGTGCGACAGCGGCGCCAGGTCGCCCGAGGCGCCGACCGAGCCCTTGCTCGGAATGCAGGGCATGATGCCGGCGTTGTACATCGCGATCATGGCGTCGATCACTTGCGGGCGGATGCCGGAATAGCCGCGCGCCAAGCTGCCGATCTTGAGCGCCAGGATCAGGCGCACGACCTCGTCCGCGATCAGTTCGCCGCTGCCGACCGAATGCGAGAGGATCAGGTTGCGCTGCAATTCCTCGAGCTGGTCGTTCGGGATGTGGGTCTTGGCGAGCTTGCCGAAACCGGTGTTGATGCCGTAGGCCGGCGCGCCGCGCTCGACGATCTTCTTGATGGTGGCGGCCGAGGCTTCGATGGCCGGGTAGGCGGCGGCGTCGAGCGCGAGCGGCGCCGCTTCGCGCCAGATGCGGCGCACGTCGGCGAGGGTGAGTTTGCCGGGTTTCAGGGTCAAGGTGGTTGTCATCGTCGGGGCCTTCCAGTGCTTGTCTGTTGAATGGTTATCGTTGGGCATGATCGCCGGCGCGCTCGGCCGCGTGGGCGAGCATCAATTCGATGAAGCGGCGCAGGGCGGGGCGCACGCCGTTGGCGAGCGCTTCGTCGAAGTCGTATGGATGCTGCTCCTGCATGTAGGTCGCTTCGGCCAGTTCGAGCTGCACGGCGTGGATGTCCTGTTCCGGCTTGCCGTAATGGCGCGTGATATGGCCGCCCTTGAAGCGGCCGTTGAGCACGGCGCTGTAGCCGCTCGCCTGCCGCGCGGCATCCAGCAGGCGTTCGCCCAGTCGCGGATCGCACGAGGTGCCGGAGGCGGTGCCGATGTTGAAGTCGGGCAGCCGGCCTTCGAAGAAGCGCGGCACGATCGAACAGATCGAGTGCGCGTCCCACAGCATCGCCACGCCATGCTCGGCGCGCAGGCGTTGCAGCTCGGCGGAGAGCGCCGCGTGATACGGCGTCCAGTATTCGTCCACGCGGCGCCGGATTTCCGTTTCGTCGGGCAGCTTGCCGGGTTGGTAGACCGCTTCCTTGTGGAAGGTGTCGATCGGGCACAGGCCGGTCGTATCCTGGCCCGGATACAGGTTGGCGTTGTCCGAGGGACGGTTCAGGTCGATCACGTAGCGCGAATGCGTTGCCACGAGAACCGAGGCGCCGAGTTCGTCGAGGAAGTCGTACAGCCGTTCGAGATGCCAGTCGGTATCGGGCAGCTTCAAGGCGGCGTCCGTCATGCCGGAGGCGATGTCGGCCGGTATATGCGTGCCGACATGCGGCATCGAGACCAGCAGCGGCACGCGGCCCTGGCGGAACTTGAATCGAGGTACGGTGGGATTCGTCATTGGATTCTCTTTCGTCATGCGTCCAGCAAGCCTTGCAGCGCCGCCCGGTAGGCGGCCGCGCTCGCGTCTTCCCGCTCGTGGCGGCCTTGCCGCACCACCCAGCGGCCGCCGCTCATCACGTCGCGGATCGGCGTTTGCCCGTGGTTGCAGAACACGAAGCTGTCGAGCACCTGGTCGCCGTGCTTGCCGGCGAGATCGGGATGGTTCGCGTCGAGCACGATGAGGTCGGCGCGCTGCCCGGCGGCCAGCCCCGCGACCGGACGGCCGCTCGCGAGCGCGCCGCCGTGCGCCGCGCCGCGGTACAGGTAGGCGCCGACCGAGGCGCGCTCGCCGTCGACCAGCACGTTGCGCTGCCGGTCCCGCAGGCGCTGGCTGTATTCGTACATCCGCAGTTCTTCGCGCAGGCAGGTGGCGACATGGCTGTCGGAACCGACGCCGAAGCGGCCGCCGGCCTTGGCATAGACCGCGCCGTTGAAGATGCCGTCGCCGAGATTCGCCTCGGTGGTGGGGCAGATGCCGGCGACGGCGCCGCTGCGCGCCAGCGCCAGCGTCTCGCTTTCGGTCATGTGGGTCGCGTGCACCAGGCACCAGCGCGCGTCGACATCGAAATTTTCCAGCAGCCATTCGACCGGACGCTTGCCGTGGGCGGCGATGCAATCCTCGACTTCCTTGGTCTGCTCGGCGATATGGATATGGATCGGCGCCTTGGCATCGAAGGCATTCAAACCCTCGAGCAGTTCGCCGAGCGACTCGCGTCCCACGGCGCGCAGCGAATGCGGCGCCACGCCGTAGCGCAGGCCGGCGTGTTCGGGATGGGAGCGGCGCAGGCCGTGCAGCAGATCGAGCATCCATCGCGGCGAATTGATGAAGCGCGCCTGCCCCTCGTGCGGCGGCTTGTTGCCGAAGCCGCTGTACTGGTACATCACCGGCAGCAGCGTCAGGCCGATGCCGGCGTCCCGCGCCGCTTCGACCAGGCATTCGGCCAGTTCGCCGGAATGCGCGTAGGGCTTGCCGCCGGCATCATGATGCAGATAGTGGAATTCGCACACCGAGGTGTAGCCGCCCTGGAGCATCTCGATATAGAGCCGGGTCGCGATCGCCTTCAGGGCGGACGGCGTCAGCTTTTGCGCGAACGCGTACATCAGCGTGCGCCAGCTCCAGAAGCTGTCGGCAGGGTCGGAGCGATACTCGGTGAGGCCGGCCATCGCGCGTTGGAAGGCATGGGAATGCAGATTGGTCACGCCGGGCAAGGCGATGCCGGCGATGCGTTGTACGCCGTCCGCCTTGCTGTCCGGCTCGACGCGCGTGAGCAGGCCGTCGGCATCCCATTCGAGCAGTACGTCGTTGCGCCATCCCTCGGGGAGCAGGGCGACTTCGGCGATCGATCGATTCATCGGAGTATCCTTCATTTGGCGCGGATGCCGTTCTTCACGACGCTGCCGCAGCGGTTCATGCCGCTCCAGTAACAGAGTTCGGCGAGCGAATCGACATCCCAGACGACGAAATCGCCGGCCCGGCCCGGCGCCAGGGTGCCATGTTCGCCGCTCTTGCCGAGCGCATGCGCCGCGTGCGTGGTGACGCCGGCCAGAGCCTCGGCGACGGTGAGCCGGAACAGCGTGCACGCCATGTTCAGCGTCAGCAGCAGCGAAGTCGTCGGCGCGGTGCCGGGATTGGAATCGGTCGCGACCGCCATCGGAATCCCGTGGCGGCGCAGCAGCTCGATCGGCGGCAACTGTTTCTCGCGCAGGAAATAGAACGCCGCCGGCAGCAGCACGGCGACGGTGCCGGCCTGCCGCATCGCGACGACGTCGTCTTCGTTCAGGTATTCGAGATGGTCGGTCGACAAGGCGCGGTAGCGCGCCGCCAGCCGGGTGCCGCCGAGATTCGACAATTGTTCCGCATGCATCTTCACCGGCAGGCCGAGACGCGCGGCAGCCTCGTACACGCGTTCGCTCTGCGCCAGCGTGAAGCCGATGTTCTCGCAAAAGACGTCGACCGCGTCGATCAAGCCTTCGCCGTGCAACTGCGGCAGCATCTCGCCGCACACGAGCGCGATGTAATCGTCGGCGCGGCCCTTGTACTCCGGCGGCACGGCATGCGCGCCGAGGAAAGTCGTGTAGACGGTCACCGGGTAGCGCTCGCCGAGCCGGCGCGCCACGCGCAGGATCTTGCGCTCCGTCGCCGTGTCGAGGCCGTAACCCGATTTGATTTCGATGGCGGTCACGCCTTCCGCCAGCAAGGCTTCCAGGCGGCGGGCCGATTGCTGGAGCAGCGCGGTTTCGTCGGCTGCGCGCGTCGCGCGCACGGTCGAGACGATGCCGCCGCCGCGCTGGGCGATATCTTCATAGCTGGCGCCCGCCAGACGCATCGCGAATTCGTCGGCCCGATTGCCGGCGTAGACGAGATGGGTATGGCAATCGACCAGCCCCGGCGTGATCCACCGCCCGCCGACATCGTGACGCGGGATGGCGCCGTCGAACCCGGCCGGCATCTCGCTCTCCGCGCCGATCCAGGCGATGCGTCCGTCGCGTACCGCGATCGCGCCGTGTTCGATCGCGTTGCCCGGATCACCCTGCGGCGCGATCCGCGCGTTAAGCCAGATACCATCGTTCGTCATGCAAAAAACCTTTGGGGTCAGAGTTGATTTATTTTCGGGATCAGCACTGGTTTTCGGGATGATGTTCGATGTGAATGCCGATGAGGGCGCTGTGTTCCTGCAGCGGCTGGATGCTCGTCCCGATCGGAATCTCTCCGCTCAGCGTGTCACGGGCTTGCAAGTGCCGCTCGCCCACTTGCCAGACGCCGGCGACGCAGTGCAGCAGCACGAAACCGCTGGCCAGGGTGTTCGCGCTGCGCCACACCAGGACTTGGCCTTCCGCTTTGTCGCGCCGGAACATCAGGTTGAAATCGACCGATGGTCCGCCGGCGAGTTGCGCATGCACGGTCGCCTCGCCGCGAAAGCGGTAGGGATGCAGCGCCTCCGTCAACGCATGGCGTTTGCCGTTCTCGAATTGCAGATGCATGCCGCCACCGTCGAGCAGCATGATGATGCGCTCGATGCCCGGGAAATGCGAGAACGGCCCCGACGCCGCGACGTCGGCGATGCTGACGCGCCAGACGAAATCGTCGAGCCCCGCGCCTGGCGGATGGCAGGCCAGCTCGCGCGTGACGCCGCCGCCGTTCTTCCACGGCGACGCGGTCAGATCCTCATAGCGCAGCAGTTTCATCGTGCGCGCGGTCAGCGTGTAATGAAAGGCAGTTGCAAGCCTTTCGCCTTCGCGCATTCGACCGCCGCCGTATAGCCAGCATCGGCATGGCGCATCACGCCGGAGCCGCTGTCGTTGACCAGCACGCGCGCCAGCCGCTTGGCCGCGGCATCGGTGCCGTCGGCGACGATCACCATGCCGGCATGTTGCGAATAGCCCATGCCGACGCCGCCGCCGTGATGCAGCGAGACCCAGGTCGCGCCGCCGGCGGTGTTCAGCAGGGCATTGAGCAGCGGCCAGTCGGAGACCGCATCGGTGCCGTCGATCATGCCTTCGGTCTCGCGGTTCGGGCTGGCGACCGAGCCGGTATCGAGATGGTCGCGGCCGATCACGATCGGCGCCTTCAATTCGCCCTTGCGGACCATTTCATTGAAGGCGAGGCCGGCCAGATGGCGTTCGCCCAGGCCGAGCCAGCAGATGCGCGCCGGCAGGCCCTGGAACTTGATGCGTTCCTGCGCCATGTCGAGCCAGCGATGCACATGCTTGTTCTCGGGGAACAATTCCTTGATCTTGGCATCGGTCTTGTAGATATCTTCCGGATCGCCCGACAGCGCGACCCAGCGGAACGGGCCCTTGCCGTCGCAGAACAGCGGGCGGATATAGGCCGGCACGAAGCCGGGGAAATCGAACGCGTTCTTCAGGCCTTCATCGAACGCCACCTGGCGGATGTTGTTGCCGTAGTCGACGGTCGGGATGCCCATCGCGTGGAAGTCGAGCATCGCCTGCACATGGATGGCGCAGGATTTCGCGGCGTCGGCCGTCAGCCGGCCGTGCTGCATCGGATCCTGTTGCGCGGCTTTCCATTGTGCGACTGTCCAGCCGGCCGGCAGGTAGCCGTTGATCAGGTCGTGGGCCGAGGTCTGGTCGGTGACGAGATCCGGCTTCATACCGCCGGCCTTGGCGCGCTTGACGAGTTCCGGCAGGATCTCGGCGGCGTTGCCGAGCAGGCCGATGGAAACCGCTTCCTTGCGCTCGCAGTGATGCTTGACCAGCGCCAGCGCGTCGTCGAGATCCTTGGCTTGCTTGTCGAGATACTTGGTGCGCAGGCGGAAATCGATGCTGCTTTGCTGGCATTCGATGTTGAGCGAGACGGCGCCGGCGAAGGTGGCCGCCAGCGGTTGCGCGCCGCCCATGCCGCCCAGGCCCGCGGTCAGGATCCAGCGGCCGCCCCAGTCGCCGTCGTAATGCTTGCGGCCGGCTTCGGCGAAGGTTTCATAGGTGCCTTGCACGATGCCTTGCGTGCCGATGTAGATCCAGCTGCCGGCCGTCATCTGGCCGTACATGAACAAGCCCTTGCGGTCGAGTTCGTTGAAGTGTTCCCAATTGCCCCATTTCGGCACCAGGTTGGAGTTGGCGAGCAGCACGCGCGGCGCGTCTTCATGCGTCTTGAACACGCCGACCGGCTTGCCGGATTGGATCAGCAGCGTTTCGTCGTCGTTCAGCTCGCGCAGGGTGTCGAGAATCTTGTCGAAGCAGGCCCAGTTGCGCGCGGCGCGGCCGATGCCGCCGTAGACCACCAGGTGCTTGGGGTTTTCCGCGACCTCCGCATCCAGGTTGTTCTGGATCATGCGGTAGGCGGCTTCGGTCAGCCAGCTCTTGCACGTCTTGTCGCTGCCGCGTGGCGCGCGGATCTCGCGGCTGGCGTCCCAGCGCGGATCGTTTTCGAGCTTGGTGGATTCGGTGACGGTATTCATCGACATTTCTCCGGCGGGTTGGTCAGGATGGATTTAGTTTAAGTTGTATATACAACTTGCGCAAGAAGATTCTTTGTTGCGTAGACAGGTGCTACCATCGCTGAAAAACCAGAAGGATATGGAAGGATAGAGAGAATTGTCAGATCAACAAGGGGGCATGCCGGCTTTCCAGCAGATCAAGGAGTATCTGCTGGCCGAAATCCATGCCGGCCATTGGAAGGAGGGCGATGCGATCCCGTCGGAGCAGGCGCTGGCGAAGCAATTCGGCGTATCGCGCATGACGGTCAACCGCGCCGTGCGCGAGCTGACCGACGAACAGATCCTCTCCCGCGTGCAGGGTTCCGGCACCTATGTCGCCCAGCAGAAGTACCAGGCCACGCTGGTCGAGATCAAGAGCATCGCCGAGGAAGTCCGGGCGCGCGGCCATGCGCATCGCAGCGAACTGCATCTGCTGGAGCGCTGCAAGGCGACCGATGCGCTCGCCAAGCAGTTTGGCGTCAAGCACGGCCATTCGCTGTTCCATTCCGTCATCGTCCATTTCGAAAACGATGTGCCCATCCAGGTCGAGGACCGCTGGGTCAACGCCGCGGTCGCGCCCGAGTACATGCAACAGGATTTCGCGCATGTGACGCCGAACGAATATCTGATGGCCGCGGCGCCGCTGCAGGGCGTCCGCTACAGCATCGAGGCGATGGGAGCGCCGCGCGAGATCGCCGACATGTTGCATGTCGCCGCCAAGGACCCCTGCCTCGTATTGCATCGCAAGACGCTGTCGAAGGGACAGGTCGCGTCGGTGGCGACGATGTGGCATCCTGGTGCGCGTTACCGATTCGCCGGCAGCTTCTGAGGCGGAGGGCGGAATGGCTTCGCCGCGCGGCATTTCGCCGGGCGAGGGCAGCGATGCGTTATAGTCTGGAAATCGGGCGCCGTACGATTCGGCCTGCCCGTTGGCCTGGCAAGGAGAAGATCATGCGGTATCGACAAGCGATGCTATTGAGCGTCTTCCTATCGGTTGCGGCGACGGCGCACGCGCTGCAACTGGTCACCGAGGACGATCCGCCGCATAACATGCTCAAGGACGGCAAGGTGGTCGGCGTCGCGACCGAGAAGATCGAAGAAGCCTTCCGCCGCGTGAAGCTGGTTCCGCGCATCGAGCTCATGCCGTGGGCGCGCGCCTATCAATCCGCCTTGTCGCAGCGCGACTATTGCGTGTTTTCCGCCGCGCGCACCGCCGAACGCGAACGTCTCTTCAAATGGATCGGGCCTATCGCGGCGATGGATTGGGTGCTGTACGCGCGCGCCGATAATGCCGCGGCCAGGCCGGCCAAGCTCGAGGACTTGCGCAAGGAAACGATAGGCGGCTATGTCCAGGACGTGATATCCGTCTGGCTGGCCGACCATCGGTACAACGTCGAGACCGCGACCAGCGACAGCATCAATCCGAAGAAACTGATGGCCGGACGCTTCGACTATTGGGCATCGTCGCGGCCGCGCGCCACGGCCTTGCTCGCGAAGGAGAATCTCGCGGCGCATATCGTGCCGGTCCTGACCTTCGGACACACCGATCTCTATCTCGCTTGCCATCCGTCGCTGGACGACGAGCTGGCGCGCCGATTGAACAACGCGCTCAGGCGCATGAAGGAAGACGGCACGGCGGCGCGGATCGAGGCGCGTTATGCGCGTTGGCCGGCGGAGTGAGGCTGCTTCGCCATCTACAAAGCAAAGTTTTTGCTCGAAAGTCCGACTTTCAATCGTTGTGTTCTGAAAGCTGATTTTCACATCAGGATGATGTCGTACTGCTCCTGGTGATAGACGCTCTCCACCTGCAATGAAATCGGCTTGCCGACGAAATCGCCCAGCATCGCCAGGTGCTGCGACTCTTCCTCGAGGAACATGTCGACCACGACTTGCGAGGCGAGGATGCGGAATTCCTTCGGATTGAACTGCTTGGCTTCGCGCAGCAGTTCGCGCAGGATCTCGTAGCAGACGGTGCGCGCGGTCTTGACTTGGCCCTTGCCGCCGCAGGCGGGGCAGGGTTCGCACAGCACGTGGGCCAGCGATTCGCGGGTGCGCTTGCGCGTCATTTCCACCAGCCCCAGGGCTGAGAAGCCGGACACCGAAATCTTGGTGCGGTCGCGCGCCAAGGCCTTGTTCAGTTCCGCCAGCACCGCGTTGCGATGCTCGGGACTTTCCATGTCGATGAAGTCGAGGATGATGATGCCGCCCAGGTTGCGCAGGCGCAGCTGGCGCGCGATCGCATGCGCCGCTTCCAGGTTGGTCTTGAAGATCGTGTCGTCGAAATTGCGGCCGTTGACGTAGCTGCCGGTGTTGACGTCGATCGTGGTCATCGCCTCGGTCTGGTCGATGATCAGGTAGCCGCCCGACTTGAGGTCGACGCGCCGGCCGAGCGCGCGCTGAATCTCCTCTTCCACGCCATACAGGTCGAACAGCGGCCGCTCGCCGGTGTAATGGACGAGCCTGGACATCACCGACGGCGTATAGACGCCGCCGAACTCCTGCAGTTTCTGGAAATTCTCGCGCGAGTCGATCTGGATGGTGGCGGTCTCGTCGTTGACGAAGTCGCGCAATACGCGCTGGGCCAGGTTCAGGTCCTGGTACAACAAGGCCGGCGCCGGCTGGGTCTTGGCCTGCGACGTGATCGAGGCCCAGGTCTTGCGCAGGTAGGCGATATCCATCTCAAGATCGGTATCGGAGGCGTCTTCCGCCATCGTGCGGATGATGAAGCCGCCCTTTTCCTCGGGCTTCAGCAGCTTTTGCACCTTTTCGCGCAGCGCCTCGCGCTCGGCCTCGTTCTCGATGCGCTGCGAAATGCCGATGTGGGGATCCTGCGGCAGATAGACCAGCATGCGGCCGGCGATCGAGATCTGCGTCGACAGGCGGGCCCCCTTGGTGCCGATCGGGTCCTTGATCACTTGCACCATGATGGCTTGGCCATCGAACAGCAGGCGCTCGATCGGCACCGGATTGCCGGAGTGATTGCGCGCTTCCCAGATGTCGGCGACATGCAGGAAAGCGGCTCGGTCCAGGCCGATGTCGATGAAAGCCGACTGCATGCCGGGCAGGACGCGTACCACCTTGCCGAGATAGATATTGCCCGCCAGGCCGCGCGACAGCGTGCGCTCGACGTGCAGTTCCTGCACGGCACCTTGCAGAATCAATGCGACACGGGTTTCCTGGGGGGTGATGTTGATGAGGATGTCTTCGCTCATAAGATTGGAATGCGGCTCAGAGCACCGGGATGCCGGCTTGCCTGAGCAATTGTGCGGTTTCGAACAGGGGCAGGCCCATGATGCCGGAATAGCTGCCGACGATGTGTTCGATGAAGGCTGCGGCCTGACCTTGGACGGCATAGCCGCCGGCCTTGTCATAGGGTTCGGCGGTCGAGCAATAGGCGCGGATGATGTCTTCGCCGAGCGGCGCGAACCTGACCTCGGAAATCTGCGTCTTTTGCCAGACTTCCTCGTCGTTCTGGATCGCGACACTGGTCATGACCTGGTGCGTCTTGCCGGACAGCGAGCGGAGCATGTCCATGGCCTCGCTCATGCTGGCCGGTTTGCCGAGGATCCGGCCGTCGAGCACGACGGTGGTGTCGGCCGCCAGCACGGTACGGATCGGCAAACGGCGCAGGAACATCGCTTTCCAGGCGTATTCTGCTTTTTCGCGCGTCACGCGCGTGACATAGACGTCGGCGGTTTCGCCGGGCAGGACCAGTTCGCTGACTTCCGGGCCGCGCGGCGCCTGATCGCGCAGCAGCAGCAATTCGAATTCGACGCCGATCTGGCGCAGCAATTCGCGCCGGCGCGGGCTTTTCGAAGCGAGGTAGATCTTGTGGTCGGTCAGCTTCATGAAAGGCACAGCCGTCTGTCAGAAAATTGTCCGCCGTAGCGGAGCCGGGGGCAGCGTGCGGCGACGGCACGCAGGACGAGGCGATCCGGCTACACCCGGTGATACGGATGATTTTGCGTGATCGACCAGGCGCGGTACAACTGCTCGGCCAACAGCACGCGCACCATCCCGTGCGGCAGCGTCAGGCTCGACAGCCGTACCAGCATGTCGGCTTTCGACTTGAATTCGGCATCCAGGCCGTCGGCGCCGCCAATCACGAATGTAACATCCCGGCCGTCTTGTTGCCACTGGGTTAGGAGTTGCGACAACTGCATGGTGGAGAGATCGCGGCCGCGCTCGTCGAGGGCGACGATGCGCGAACCTTTCGGAATGGCGGCTTCGATCTTGACGCGTTCCTGCGCCATCACGGTTTCGGCGGTCCTGCCGCCGGAGCGCTCGATCGGCTTGATTTCCTTGAGTTGAATCCGGCATTCGGGCGGCATGCGCTTGGCATATTCGCCGAAACCGTCTTCTATCCAGCCGGGCATCTTGTGCCCGACCGCCGCGATGATCAATTGCATGGGAGACGAGGGCGATTGTCGGATCGCGGCCTCAAGCAGCGGTTTTCCTGGCGGCGCGCTTGGCGGGAGCTTTCTTTGCCGCCGCGGCGCTCTTGCTGGCGGCGACCTTCACGGTCTTGCCGGCCGGCACTTTCTTTGCCGCGGTCTTGCTTGCCGATTTGGCGGCGCTCTTCGTCGCGGTTTTGGCGGCCGTCTTGCGCGCCGGCTTCTGCGGCTCGTCGTCGGTCGCCTGGGTGGCGACGAGATGGCGAGTTGTCTTTCTGGCAGGTTTGGCTTCACCGTCCTCCGATGCCGTGCGCTTGGAGATGCGCTTGGCGGCGCCGAGTTTCACTTCCTTGTCGCCCCAGATTTCCTCGAGGCGGTAATAGTCGCGAATCGCCGGCTGCATGATGTGGACGATCATGTCGCCGAGGTCGACCAGGACCCATTCGCCGGTGTCTTCGCCTTCGATGCTGACGATGGTGCCGCCGGCTTCCTTGACTTTGTCGCGTACCGAAGCGGCGAGCGCCTTGGTCTGGCGGTTGGAGGTGCCCGAGGCGATCGCGAGGCGGTCGAACAGGCTGGTGAGGTGCACGGTGTCGAATACCTTGATGTCTTGGGCCTTGACGTCTTCCAAGGCATCGACCACGGTGGCTTGCAGTTTTTTAATGTCCATTCAGATCTTCTTGTAGAGATGATGTTGTTGAATATAGTCCAATACCGGGCCCGGCACCAGCTTGTCGAGCGGCGCGCCGCTTGCGGCCGCGGCGCGGATATCGGTCGCCGAGATATCGATCGCCAAGGCTCCCGATACGCAGGCAAGTCCGTGCGGCGTCGCGCGTAGGTCAGCCGGCGCTGCCTTGCGGCGGGCGAATTCCTCTGCGACCGCGGCGTCGACATGGCCGGCATCGGTCGGGCAGCCGGGACGCGATACGGCAAACAGGTGGGCGAAGTCGAACAAGCGGTGCCATTCGCGCCAAGTATGCAAGCGTTGCAATTGATCGGCGCCAAGCAGGAACACGATCGAGGCATCCGGGCCGAGCTCGCGCCGCAATTCCCGCAAGGTATCGATGGTATAGGTCGGCGTCGTGCGCCGCACTTCCCGGTCGTCGATCGTGACCGGTAAGGCGGTGACCTGGAAGGCCAGCCTTGCCATCTCGATACGGTCCGCGCCGCTTGCTTGCAGTCCCTGTTTTTGCCATGGGTTGCCGGCAGGCATGACACGTACCGTTTCGGGTTGCAATTCCCCGACCGCGAGCCTGACCAGCGCCACATGCGCGCAATGGATGGGATCGAAGCTGCCGCCGAGAACGGCGATGCAACGCATGCTCACATCAGATCCATTCGCGCGGCGGCAGGAAATCGGTGTACAGCCGCGCTTCGGGGCTGCCGGCCTCGGGCGTCCAGTTGTAGCGCCACTTGACGACCGGCGGCATCGACATCAGGATCGATTCGGTGCGGCCGCCCGATTGCAGGCCGAACAAGGTGCCGCGGTCGAACACGAGATTGAATTCGACATAGCGGCCGCGCCGATAAGCCTGGAAATCGCGTTCGCGCTCGCCGTAGGGCAAATCCTTGCGGCGTTCGAGGATAGGGATATAAGCCTCGATGAAGCGGTCGCCCACGCTTTGCAGCATCGCGAAGCTTTGTTCGAAACCGAGCGCATGGAAATCGTCGAAGAAGATGCCGCCGACGCCGCGCGCTTCCTTGCGGTGCTTGAGATAAAAATAGTCGTCGCACCATGTCTTGAAGCGCGGATACAGGTCGGCGCCGAACGGAGCGAGCGCATCGCGGCAAGTGCGATGAAAATGCCGCGCATCTTCCTCGAAACCGTAGTACGGCGTCAGGTCCATGCCGCCGCCGAACCACCAGACCGGTTCCTGCCCTTCGGCCGTCGCCGTGAAAAAGCGCACGTTCATGTGCGAGGTCGGCGCGTACGGATTGCGCGGATGCTGGACCAGCGACACGCCCATCGCTTCCCATCGGCGGCCGGCGAGTTCCGGGCGATTGGCCGCGGCCGACGGCGGCAGGGATAGCCCGGTCACGTGGGAAAAGCCGACGCCGCCGCGCTCGAGCACATTGCCGTTTTCGATGATGCGCGAAATGCCGCCTCCGCCTTCCGGCCGTTCCCACGCATCGAGGCCGAATTGCTTGCCGTCGACGCCTTCGAGCGCCGCGACGATGCGCGCCTGAAGATCGAGCAGATAGGCTTTGACGTCGGCGGCGGAGGGCAGGGAAGAAGTCATGGTTCGGGTGGCAAAAAAAGGCACAGCCGGATTTTACCGTGCCGTACCTTCTGTAGCGATGCGGGATGGGGCCGTGAATCAGGCCGGGCGCTTGAGCGCGCGCCAGCCGATGTCGCTTCGGAATTGCATGCCGTCGAAATGGATCTGGTCGACGACCTGGTAGGCTTCCTTCTGCGCCATGCGCACGCTGTCGCCCAGGCCGACGACGCACAGCACGCGGCCGCCGGAAGCGACGAGCTTGTCGCCGTCGAGCGCGGTGCCGGCATGGAACACGACATGGCTATCGGATTCGGCGGGAATGCCGGTGATCACGTCGCCCTTGCGCGGAGACTCCGGATAACCGGCGGCGGCCATCACGACGCCCATCGCGGTGCGGCGGTCCCATTCGAGTTCGATCGCATCGAGCGTGCCGTTGACGGCGTGTTCCATCACGGTCACGAGATCGGTCTTCAGGCGCGCCATGATCGGCTGCGTCTCCGGGTCGCCCATGCGGCAATTGAATTCGAGCGTGCGCGGCTTGCCGGTCTTGTCGATCATCAGGCCCGCATACAGGAAGCCGGTGAACGGAATGCCGTCCTGGGCCATGCCGTGCACGGTCGGCACGATGATCTCGCGCATCACGCGCGCATGCAGCGACGGCGTGATGATCGGCGCTGGCGAATAGGCGCCCATGCCGCCGGTATTCGGTCCTTCGTCGTGGTCCTTGAGGCGCTTGTGGTCCTGGCTGGTCGCCAGCGGCAGGATGTTCTTGCCGTCGACCATGACGATGAAGCTGGCTTCTTCGCCTTCCAGGAATTCCTCGATCACGACGCGCGCTCCGGCGTCGCCGAGGCGGTTGTCCGACAACATCATGTCGATCGCCGCATGCGCCTCATCGAGCGTCATGGCGACGACCACGCCTTTGCCGGCTGCCAGGCCGTCGGCCTTGATGACGATCGGCGCGCCCTTGGCGTCGACATAGTCGTGCGCCGCCCGGGCGTCGGCGAAAGTCTGGTATTCGGCGGTGGGAATGCCGTGGCGCTTCATGAAGGCCTTGGCGAAATCCTTGGAGCTCTCGAGCTGGGCCGCTTCCCTGGTCGGACCGAAAACCTTCAGCCCCTGGTCGCGGAACAGGTTGACGATGCCGGCGGCGAGCGGCGCCTCCGGGCCGACCACGGTCAGGGCGATGTGTTCCTTGATCGCGAATTGCGCCAGCCATTGCGGATCGGAGATCGGCACGTTCTCGAGACGCTGGTCGAGCGCCGTGCCGCCGTTGCCCGGCGCCACATACACCATTTGGATTCGCGGCGATTGCGCGAGCTTCCAGGCAAGGGCATGTTCGCGGCCGCCCGAACCGACTACCAGAATTTTCATGAATTACTCTTCGATGACTGCGTTGGTGTAGACCTCTTGCACGTCGTCGAGATTCTCGAGCGCGTCGAGCAGTTTCTGCATCTTGACGGCGTCGTCGCCGGTGAACACGGTTTCCGTCGACGGTTTCATGATGATCTCGGCCATTTCGGCCTTGAAGCCGGCCTTTTCGAGCGCCTCCTTCACCGTCGAGAAATCGTTCGGCGGCGTCAGCACTTCGATGCCGCCTTCGTCGTCGGTGATCACGTCCTCGGCGCCGGCTTCGAGCGCCGCTTCCATCAAGGCATCTTCATTCGTGCCCGGCGCGAAGAGCAATTGGCCGCAATGCTTGAACAGGAAAGAAACCGAGCCTTCGGTGCCCATGTTGCCGCCGTATTTCGAGAACGCATGGCGTACCTCGGCCACGGTGCGCACCCGGTTGTCGGTCATGCAATCGACGATGATCGCGGCGCCATTGATGCCGTAGCCTTCATAGCGGATTTCCTCGTAGTTGGCGCCCTCGAGGCCGCCGGTGCCGCGCTGGATCGCCCGGGTGACGTTGTCCTTCGGCATGTTGGCATCGGCCGCCTTGTCGACCGCCAGGCGCAGGCGCGGATTGGCCGCGATGTCGCCGCCGCCCATGCGGGCAGCGACCGTGATTTCCTTGATCAGGCGCGTCCAGATCTTACCGCGCTTGGCATCCGTCGCCGCTTTCTTATGCTTGATGTTGGCCCATTTGCTATGTCCAGCCATGACGAGTCTTTCCTAGATGTGTGAAAAATCCAGAGGGGAATGCGATATGCAATGCGCCGGCCCGAGAACGCCATCGAGCCGCGATGCGGAACAGCCCGCGATTTTAACATAGCGCCCATCTCCGATTTCGGGCCGCGGCGGAGCGGTTTTCATGCGTTTCATGCAACTTCCACGTGGCGACCCCGGCCGACGCCGGATATCGATCCGATTTACAATCCTGGCATGACTTCCGCCTCCCTTTCGTCTCCGTCCCCCTCCTCGCGGCAAGCTTTCCTGATCGGCCTCGCCCTCGCGCTTGTCGGCGCCGTACTGTTTTCGACCAAGGCCATCGTCGCGAAATTGATTTACCGTTATCACGTCGATGCCGTCACGCTGATCATGTTCCGCATGCTGTTCTCGTTGCCGTTCTTCGTCGTCATCGGGCTTTGGAAAGCCCGGACGGAAACTCCGCTGTCCAGGGGCGACCTGGGCCGTATCGTGGTGCTGGGCTTGCTGGGCTATTACTTGTCGAGTTTCCTGGATTTCCTGGGATTGCAATACATTTCGGCCGGCCTCGAGCGGTTGATCCTGTTCCTGACGCCGTCGTTCGTGCTCCTGATATCGTTTTTCTTCCTCAATTGCAGGATCGGCCTGACCGAATGGACGGCGCTCGTCACGGCTTATCTCGGTACCGTGCTGGTCTTCCTGCACGACGTGAAGCTCGGCGGCTCGAACGTCTGGCTGGGCGGCATCCTGGTGCTCGGCAGCGCCTTGTCCTATGCCGGCTATCTGCTGTTGTCGGGCGAACTGGTGAAACGCGTCGGCGCGCTGCGCCTGGTCGCCTATGCGATGTGCATCTCCAGCGCGGCCTGCATTATTCAATTCTTCTTGCTGCGGCCGGCGAGCCTGCT
>Ga0196972_1000096_pt1 | contig 70803 bp, 61 predicted proteins | sample S1v_2013CmetaG_FD_148618 | JGI IMG/M metagenome (GOLD analysis project Ga0196972, IMG submission 148618) | Soil microbial communities from Anza Borrego desert, Southern California, United States - S1+v_20-13C | ecosystem: Environmental > Terrestrial > Soil > Desert | place: USA: California...
GTGGAAAACAGATTGCATGAATCAAAAGTTCGGCTTTGGCGAATATTTGGCTTTTTCAAGAAGGGAGCGGATAGGGATTTTGGTGTTGATATTTCTCCTGCTGCTAGTCTATGCCTTTCCTTATTTCTCAGGAAAACCCGGGATGATGCCGGAAATCACTGCAGACTCAACGGTGATGGCATACCTGCTTTCATCGCCGGAACCACCGGAAAGGGAAATGGATGCGACTTGGGGAGAATTGCAGTTTGAACGGAGAAAACCCGCCGGTGCCTATATTCCTACCGGTTCACTTTTTCCATTTGATCCCAATACGCTGGATGAAAAAGGGTGGAAGAAACTGGGTATCAGGGACCGAACGATTCAGACGATCCTGAATTTCGTCGCAAAAGGTGGCCGGTTCAGGAAGCCGGAAGACCTCGCAAAAATTTATGGTCTTCGCAAGAAAGACTTTGAGCGGTTAAGATCTTACATACAGATTTTGCCCGGGGAACGTCATATTTCCCCCGGGAAAGCGGGCAAAGATGAATCGGAATCACGAAGGAGCCCACCGGGAAGATGGGATGGATTGAAAGTCGGGAAAATAGATATCAACCAGGCAGATACTTCGGCATTTATTTCCTTACCGGGAATTGGGAGTAAGCTGGCTGCAAGGATTGTGACATTCAGAGAAAAACTGGGAGGTTTTTATTCCATACAGCAGGTGGGAGAAGTGTATGGCCTGGCTGATTCAACATTTCAAAAACTAAAAACTTTCCTGAAGCTTGAAATGGTTGAAGTTCGAAAATTTGATATTAATGAAGTGGAGCAGGATGTATTAAAGAGCCATCCCTATTTTCGTAACAATATTAGTGCTGCCATCATTGCCTATCGGAAACAGCATGGAGAGTTTTCATCAGTAGATGACTTAAAAAAACTAAGAGCAATTTCACCAGAGGTATACTTAAAGATTGCGCCTTATTGTGAGGTAAAATAAAAAGCGCCACCCTCCGGGGGGTGGCGCAAAAATATAAAGCTCAGAATTAAGCGATCTCAACGTCAGCTCCGGCTTCTTTCAGCTTAGCTACGATTTCTTCAGCTTCTGCCTTAGAAATTCCTTCCTTGATGTTCTTTGGTGCACCATCAACGAGGTCCTTGGCTTCTTTCAATCCGAGTCCCGTAAGATCTTTCACGATCTTAACCACATTCAGCTTAGAAGCACCACCGCTCTTCAACACTACGTTGAATGCAGTTTTTTCTTCTGCTGCGGCTGCGCCACCACCTTCACCACCTGCCATTACAACAGCTGCTGCAGCGGGTTCGATTCCGTATTCCGATTTAAGGAAGTCAGCAAGTTCCTGTACTTCCTTTACTGTTAAGCCAACGAGGCTTTCTGCTAATGCTTTTACGTCTGCCATTTTGATTCAATTTTTACCGTCTTCATATACGCCCCAGGCGTATCCGACGGCGGGTTTAAAAAAATTTGTGTGTTTATCGCAAATACAGGATAAGACCTGCCTATACAATAAATATGTTATTCTGCCGCTGGTGCAGCTGCTGCTGTTGTTCCTTCAGCCTGTTTTTCGTGATGGTGCAACAACGCCGCCAATACGCGCTTGGCTGGTGATTGCAACAATCCGATTACTTCACCGATAAGTTCATTCTTCGTCTTGATCTGGGTGAGTGTTTTGAGGCTGGTATCGCCGGTGTACACATCGCCGTTGATGAAGGCCGCTTTCAACTCAGGCTTTTCCACGTTGCCTGCCTTGCGGAATGAGCTGATGATAAGGGCCGGCTCTTTCGGGTTTTCCGAAAACATGAGCGCGGTTACTTTGTGAAGTGAATCATACACGCCTGCATACTTTGCATCGTCCAATGATTCGAGGGCCTTGCGGATGAGGGTATTTTTTGCCACCTTCATTTCCACTTTCTTGTCAAAGCAGGCGCGGCGCAATTTGCCAACCTGCTCAACGGAGAGTGATTCCGTATCGGCTACATAGAAATTATTATATTGAGAGAACTTGCCTTTCAGCAGTTCAATCACTTCGTTTTTCTGATCTTTTGTCATGACTTATGAGTTTGTCTCCGCCGAGGGGCGGACCGATTTACTGATTAATGAATGAATCCTTTTGTATCGATCGGAATACCCGGGCTCATGGTGCTGGCCATGCTGATACCGCGGAGGTAAGCACCTTTGGCTGATGAAGGCTTCGCCTTGATGATGGCATTGAGCAGCTCCTGGCTGTTCTCGGCGATCTTTTCAGGGGTAAAGCTTACGCGACCTATGGAAGCATGAATGATTCCAACCTTATCAACTTTGAAAGCGATCTTACCGCCTTTTACATCGCTGATAGCGCCGGCAACATCGTTGGTTACGGTACCAGTTTTAGGATTCGGCATCAGGTTACGGGGACCTAATACCTTACCGAGTTTACCAATTCGGGGCATCACAGATGGAGTCGCGATGATCACATCTACGTCAACCCATCCGCCTTCGATCTTGGTTACGTATTCATCCAAACCAACATAATCAGCGCCTGCTGCTTTAGCTTCTGCTTCCTTGTCAGGAGTGCAGAGAACGAGTACTGACTTTGACTTACCCGTGCCATGAGGAAGTGTTACAGTGCCGCGGATGGCCTGGTCAGCTTTCTTGGGATCAACTCCCAGGCGCACGTGCAGGTCAACTGAAGCATCAAACTTGGTGGTGTTTACCTGTTTCACCAGGGCGGAAGCCTCCTTGAGTGAATAGGATTTATTCTTGTCGAGTTTTGCCTCGGCTAATTTTCTTTTTTTACTAATGAATGCCATTTTAATTCGTTTTTTGATTCACCCATGCCAGGGGCTCAGTGAACCAGTTAAGGTTTAGTTTTCCCAGGGAGCTTTTCCTTCCACATTGAGTCCCATACTGCGGGCTGTACCGGCCACCATTTTCATGGCGCTTTCAACGGTAAAGCAATTGAGGTCAGGCATTTTGTCTTTAGCGATTGCCTCTACCTGTTGCCAGTTTACCTTACCCACTTTGTTGCGATTGCTTTCCTTGGAACCTTTCTGAATCTTAGCGGCTTCCATTAGCTGAATAGCTGCCGGAGGTGTTTTGATCACGAAGTCAAAACTCTTGTCAGTATAAACGGTGATTAAAACGGGAAGTACCTTACCCATTTTGTCTTGCGTCCGTGCATTGAACTGCTTGCAGAATTCCATGATATTAATACCCTTGGAACCCAATGCCGGACCAATTGGAGGTGCGGGGTTAGCCTGGCCACCTTTGCATTGTAGCTTTACAAAGCCAGAGATTTCTTTTGCCATTTTTTTCTTTTTTGGTTTTAACGATTTGAGTTCATTAAGAGTCAAATCTCCCAAATAACGAATTGGGGCGGCAAAGGTATATATTTTTATTGATACATCAAAAATTGACCGGTTATTCAATTCTTTGAGGAGACGACCTATTCTTTTTGATAATCGCAGAAATATCAATTAAAGGGAGAATGCTGTTCTGCAAATAGGTACCACGCAGTTCGGAGTAAATAATGCCACGAGTTGTGGATAAACCAGCAGATTTTAAGATAATTTCAAGCTCAACTGGTACATTATAATGCTTTTCATCAATTAATCTGAAAACTTCGTTAAAATTTACAATTTCAAAAAAACAGTATGTCCTGAAAGACGCTAAAGTTGTATTGTTATTTCTTTTATCCTGTATAAAAACCTCGGAAACAACAACAGTCCCTCGAATGGGGGGTGCTAATTTCAATGATACTGAAAACTGAAAGTTAAGGTCTAGCTCAACTTCTGTCTCTGCTGTTATAACTTGCGGCGCTTTTAATTCCTTCGACACAAGTTCAATGGAAAGAAATTTTATCTCAAATGTTTGAGGAACACTCATACTAATGTCCTATTGATTGAAATTGTAGCCTCGGGCGCCGCCTGCTCTGTTTTTAAAATACCTTTTGAATCTGACAAAGTCGAAAAAGATGTAAATGGGATAATAAATTTGCTCCCATGTACAGGAATAGATCCACCAGTATTTGATACTATCTCTTCAGTGAATTTGGTAAGCAATATAGGACTATATTCATGAACCTCCGTAGAGTGGAAATTTTCTTCCTCTTTATCATGAGCTTTAATTTCGAATCTAATATTCAATGCTCTTTTTATTTTGGCCAGCGTTATAAAATTCAAAGGCTTTTTGCTTCTAAAGACTTGAGTAAGATAACTCGGGGATGTTCCCATCATTTTCGCTAGCTCCTTCTTTGAGATCTTTTTCTTCCGCTGTAACGATTCCACTTCACTTAAAAATCCAGCCATTAACATAAGTGCATCATGTTTTGTTTCGATCTTTTCAGAACGAGGGCTAAATAATTTTTCAAAATCACTATGCATAATTTTCATGGTTTATGTGAGTATTCATAACTTGAAATTTCTTTAAATATTGGCTTGTTTTTCTTGTTATTTTTTTGACTCTTCTTTTTAAAAAGTTTTGAGCAAATTATATAGAAGGTGCCACGCTCATCACTCATTTCTTGGCAATATATTCTAGTATTTTGTGAATCAAAGAATCTCATTGCAGAAACGGTATTTTTACCTTCTTTATATTCGATTTTGTATCCGTCATAGTATAAATTAGGCAGTGTTAAAATCCGTTCAACAATCTTTAAAAATTCATCCCTATTTGCCTTGAAAAAATCTCGAATCTCTTTGCTATCATGTTTGTCAATATCAATACACAACCGTCTCTTCAAAGGGGAATTGTAATGCTCTGAGGTTCGTATTATATTGAACTTTCTTTCCAAAATTAACCTATAGCTTAATTAATTCCCAATTTTAGGTTTATTTTTTTCATTTCTTAACAGATGGATCAAAACAGGTAAATGAAATTATATTAAATTTGTTTTTCTTAACCTTTAACAACCAGCAAATTACATCCCTATTTCATTAAATTTTGTTGCAAGTTTCAGGGATTACGAAACTATGACTAAAAGTAACTAAAGCGGAAAACCAAGCAAAATGCTTGGTTTTCTAATTGTCTTGGCGAGAATAGATGAACGCTACGCTTAATTTATTATCCAATCTTCTCTACTTGCATATAATTTAATTCAACAGGAGTAGAACGTCCAAATATTTTCACTGTAACCTTTAATTTCTTCTTTTCATCGTTCACCTCTTCAATCACCCCATTGAAATCATTGAACGGCCCTTCGATGATCTTGATGGTTTCGCCCACGATGAAGGGTTCCACCATGTTCACGCCACCTGCTTCGGCCATTTCGTCCATTTTACCCAGCATCTTGTTGACTTCGGCTTTACGAAGGGCGATTGGATTGTCTTTACCGAGGAAATGAATAACGCTATTGGTATTTTTGATGGTGTCTCGAAGGTCGTCGCTGAGTTTACCATCCGTGATCTCGATCATCACATAGCCTGGATAGTAGTTGCGTTCTCTTACAACTTTCTTTCCATTGGCCACTTTGTACACCTTTTCAACAGGCAGGAACACCTGTTTTACCACTTCACTCCAACCTCCTCTTGCGATCTCTTTGTCAAGGTATTCTTTCACCTTGCGCTCTTTGCCACTAACCACGCGAAGCACGAACCATTTGGTTTCCTGCTGGCTATTTTCTGCGCTGTTATTATTACTGGTTGTTGTTACTTCCGTCATTATTAAAAAAGTTGATTGTAAAGGAATTTCAATCCACCGCCGGCAAGGAAATCCATCACCCAAATAATTCCGGTGATGACCAGCGTGGCAACCAGCACAATCATGGTAGATTGCTGAAGTTGCGTCCAGGTGGGCCAGGTAACTTTTTCGGTTAACTCTTTATAGGAGTCTTTGACGTATGCGGTGACTTTACTCATATCACAATTTGAAAATTTGAAAATTTGAAAATTTGAAAATGTACAGGAACCTGAATTTGAAAAGTTCATCTTCAAATATTCAAATTCTCAAATTTTCAAATTTTCATTGCACGGGCGGAGAGATTCGAACTCCCATCAACGGTTTTGGAGACCGCTATTCTGCCATTGAACTACGCCCGTAGAAAGCTAAAAGCTACTAGCGGTTAGCTAATAGCTCCTAGCGATATTTTGCAAATATAGTTTATCATTTGCATTCCGCCGTGGCGGATGAAGCTAAAAGCTTGCGGCTTTAAGCTTACTTGATGATCTCCGTCACCTGTCCGGCTCCTACTGTACGGCCACCTTCACGAATCGCGAACTTCAAACCTTTTTCCATCGCGATTGGCTGGATAAGCTTCACTGTGAGTGAAGTGTTATCACCAGGCATAACCATTTCAGTACCAGCAGCCAGTTCCACTTCACCGGTTACATCAGTTGTACGGAAGTAGAACTGAGGACGGTATTTCTGGAAGAATGGAGTGTGACGTCCACCTTCTTCTTTGCTAAGCACGTATACTTCACACTTGAATTCAGTGTGAGGGGTGATGGAGCCGGGTTTGCAAATAACCATACCACGACGGATCTGGGTTTTTTCAATACCGCGAAGCAGAAGACCTGCGTTATCACCCGCTTCACCTTCATCAAGGAGTTTGCGGAACATTTCAACACCTGTGCAGGTAGATGCAAGAGGTTTGTCAATGAGACCAACGATCTCAACCGCTTCACCCACCTTGATACGACCTCTTTCGATACGACCTGTGGCAACAGTACCACGACCTGTGATAGAGAATACGTCTTCCACAGACATAAGGAATGGCTGATCAACCGGGCGGGGAGGAAGTGGGATATAGCTATCCACTGCATCCATCAGGTCATTCACGGCCTTAACCCATTTTTCTTCGCCAGCGAGAGCGCCGGTTGCAGAACCCTGGATGATGGGGGTATTAGCACCATCGAAACCGTAGAAAGAAAGAAGATCACGGATCTCCATTTCCACGAGGTCAAGCAATTCAGGATCGTCAACAAGGTCAACCTTGTTCATGAACACAACTATCTTAGGTACACCCACCTGGCGAGCCAAAAGAATATGCTCTTTTGTCTGGGGCATCGGACCATCGGTAGCAGCTACCACGAGGATCGCTCCGTCCATCTGGGCAGCACCAGTGATCATGTTCTTAACATAGTCAGCGTGACCGGGACAGTCAACGTGTGCATAGTGACGGTTAGCCGTCTGGTACTCAACGTGAGCTGTATTGATGGTGATACCGCGTTCCTTTTCTTCAGGCGCAGCATCGATCTCATCATATTTCTTTGCAGTATTTCCCATTCCACGGCTGGCGAGGATGGTAGTGATCGCTGCAGTAAGAGTTGTCTTGCCGTGGTCAATGTGACCAATGGTACCAACGTTAACGTGAGGTTTGTCCCTCTTGAAGGTCTCTTTTGACATTGTTATCGATTTTTAGTTGTGTTATTTATTAATTTGAAAATTTGATATGTTGAAAATTTGAAAATGTCAGTTTCCAAATTTTCTGATTGCCCTTGACATTCCAGCCTTCCGGAAAGCATCAATTCTCAAATTTTCAAATTTTCCAATTCTCAAATTGAATGGAGCCGTTAAAGGGAATTGAACCCTTGACCTCTTCCTTACCAAGGAAGTGCTCTGCCACTGAGCTACAACGGCTTGCTAAGTCATGAGTTCTGAATTCGCCTTAGACAACCCGAACTCTGGACTGCCTTTTTGAGCGGGAGACGAGGCTCGAACTCGCCACCTATAGCTTGGAAGGCTATCGCTCTACCAAATGAGCTACTCCCGCTTATTAATTTGAAAATTTGAAGATTTGAAAATTTGAAAATGACTTTCAAGAATCTTCCGATTTTCCTTAAAGAACCACATTAAATACCCCCAATTTTCAAATTTTCAAATCTTCAAATTTTCAAATTGAGTGGTGGGCAAGGATGGATTCGAACCACCGAACTCCGAAGAGGACAGATTTACAGTCTGTTGCCGTTGGCCACTTGGCTACTTGCCCATTTTTTGACACTCCGTCAAGGAAAGAGCCACTTGTCGGAATCGAACCAACGACCTACTGATTACAAATCAGTTGCTCTACCAGCTGAGCTAAAGTGGCAATTTTTAGCATCCGCCGGCAATGGGGCCTGACGGATAAGTAAATAAAGAGCTTTCCCGGATTTTTTTGCTGTGGAAAATTCGGGAGGCAAAGGTAAGGGAAAATGGATATTGTAAAAATTTTGAAAAGAAATTTTCTGCTGGGTATCAAATAAAAAGACCCCGAACTAGCCGGGGTCTTCTTAAAATTTGTTTTTTAAGCTACCTGTTTTTCCTTTTTTCTTTTTATTTGGGTTACGATGGAATCGAATGCGTCATCAAATGACTCTTCGAAAGATTTACTCGTTGACTTTACAAAAAAATCATGTCGGGGTACGTGTACTCTGATTTCCGCGATCTTGTCCTTGATGTTGTGCACCACATTGTCAAGCTTCAGAAACACACTTACTTTAATGATACGGTCGTGGAAGGTGGTTAGCTTTTGCAATTTCCTGTTGATGTAATCCATCAACTTCGTGTCTGCATCAAAACGAACCGTCTGAATGTTTACATTCATAATCGTCAGATTTTATACATGAACAATAAATAAAAGAACTGGCAGGTCTGGATTTTCAATCCTCTATGAAATTACAAAACAAGGAGGGCTTATCAAACAAAAAACCGGTCTATTTTTTATTGTTCCGCCAATATAAATTTTAAGCCTTCGGATGGGATTTCTTATGAACATCCTTCAACTTTTCTATTGTATTGTGTGTATACACCTGTGTTGACGCAAGACTGCTATGACCAAGCAGTTCCTTCACCGCATTCAGGCTGGCGCCATTGTTCATGAGGTGCGTCGCAAACGTATGTCTTAGCACGTGGGGGCACTTTTTATCCAGCGTTCCGGCTTTTGATAACTGCTCTTTCACCAGCCGGTAGGCATATTTTGGATACATCCTCCTCCCCTTTTCCGTCACCAGCACGTAATCCTCCGTCTCGTCAAATTCCTTTTTCTTCAATCGGCTATATTCATCCAATTCATTCAGCACTTCTTTACTTAAGGGAATAATGCGCTCTTTGTTACCCTTACCCAGCACCTTTACCTGTCTCCTGCCCGCATCTATCTGTACGGGCCTGAGGCTTATCAACTCGCTCAACCGCATGCCCGTGTTGTAAAACAACAGGATTAGCAATTTACTATTCAGGCCTCTCCAATCTTCAGCTGATCGTACCAGTGAAGTGATCAGTTCCGCAGTTTCTTTTTCCTTCACAAATACCGGAAGGCGTTTGCCCGTTTTTGGTGCAATCACCTGGGTCATTGGCGACCGCTCAATGATTTGTTTTTTTAATAAAAATTTAAAGAAAGAACGCAGCGTAGAAATCTTCCTGTTGATGGAGCGGGCACCCATTTCATTTTCCTTCATTTCCGCCAGCCAGCTACGAATGCAGGAATGGGTGATGGCATTTAATGCCATCTCGCCGTAGTTAATTGCCAGGAAGTCAAAAAATGCCTTGAGGTCCGTCTCATAAGAGAGAACGGTATGGCGGGAATACCGTTTTTCAAACTTCAAAAAGTCAATAAACCTGGGAATTTCTGGGCTCATATGCAGTCTAAAGCTACACCATATAGACAAAAAAAGGTAGCCTCAAACGAAAACGCCTGAAGCTACCTGTAAATATTTGAAACGGTTATATTAACCTTCGATCTTGCCGCTAACGATATTCTGCTTGTAGATCGCTTTCAACACCTGTCCCCTGCGTTTAACAGAAGGTTTGGTGAAGCTTTGACGCTCACGCAACTGAAGCAAAATCTTTGATTTTTCAAACTTCTTCTTGTACTTCTTCAGTGCCTTGTCAATGTTTTCGCAATCCTTTGAATCGATAATTAGCATGTTATATACCTCCCTGGTATTTTTTTAGAAATGCAAATATACATACAATTAGTCAATTAGTCAATTAGATAATTTGCCAATGATGGAACCTGAAATTCAGGAGGCCCCATTGGAAGTGCGAACGGGATATGCCCCGTACCTACTAATTGACTAATTTAGAAATATGTTTACGGGTATTATTGAGTCACTGGCCACGGTTAAGGAGGTCATTTCAAAAGGGACCAACCGGTCGTTTTGGGTAGAATCCGGCATTTCGCCAGAATTAAAGGTTGATCAGAGCGTGGCGCATAATGGTGTTTGTCTTACGGTAGAGGAAATACGGGGTTCAATGCACAAGGTGACCGCGATTGGGGAAACGCTGGATAAGACCACCCTGGCCGCCTGGAACGAGGGGATGTGGATCAATCTCGAGCGTTCACTATCACTGGGTGCACGGCTTGACGGCCACCTGGTACAAGGCCATGTGGATGCGACCGCTACCTGTACCTCGATTGTTGAAAAAAACGGAAGCACCGAAATTAGTTTTCAATTCCCTTCATCGTTTGCGGAATTAATCATCGAAAAAGGCTCGATTTGCGTTGATGGGATAAGCCTGACCGCTTTTAATGTTAAGGCTGACCATTTTACTGTAGCCATCATTCCCTATACCTACGAGCATACGAACCTTCAGTATTTAATGGAAGGCGGACAGGTAAACCTTGAATTTGACTTAATCGGGAAGTATCTGCTTAGAAGGTTATCTTTGAAAGAGACAAACTAACCACTATCCTGAATGACTGCTGAACATTCTAACAGGCCCTATTTTCCTGCGCTGGATGGCTTGAGGGGCCTGGCAATATTGTTGGTAGTCCTGTACCACAATTTTGGATTCATCAGGCATTCTCATTTCGGCTGGCTGGGTGTAGACCTCTTCTTTGTTCTGTCAGGCTTTCTCATCACGGGAATACTGATAGATACCGTAAATGAAAAGAATTTTCTCCGCAACTTTTATATGAAGCGGGTCCTGCGTATTTTTCCCTTGTATTACCTCTGCCTCATTGTTTTTTTGATCATACTCCCACAAATTGCTTCCATAAATCCGCTTTTGGAGTATTATACTGATAACCAATGGTGGATGTGGACCTACCTGCAAAACTGGTTATTTATATTTAAACCGGGTACTACCACTGACGCATTGCACCACATGTGGTCATTAGCAGTTGAAGAACAATTTTACCTTTTCTGGCCCCTGATCATACTGCTGGTAAGAAAACCAAAATGGCTGCTCGTGCTTCTTAGCCTTGCATTGTGTGCAGTAATCGCCACCCGCTACCTGTTATGGGTTTATCAAATTGAAAACCTGGCATATTACAATTTGTATACTTTCTCGAGAATGGATGGCATTTGTATAGGAAGCATGCTGGCACTGGTTCTGAGGATCAACCCTGAGTTCCTGAGAAAGTATACTTCACTCATCATATTCGCATTGGCCGGTTTCAATTTTCTTTTTTTCTTTGTGAACAGGTATTATGATTTTACGTTCCCCTACCTCGCGATCGTGGGTTATACCACCTTTGCCGTCATGTTTGCAATTGTGGTTTATGAAGCTGTAAGAAAAGAAAACCGCCTGGTTGAGTTCGCCTTCAATAATGGTTTCATGCGGTTTTTTGGAAAGATATCCTACGGGCTTTATGTTTATCACTGGCCAATATATGTTTTCCTGAGTGGAGTAATAGTCGACTGGTATGCCACAAACGTTTCCATCAAATATTCCAGGTTACTTTCATCAGGCACCTGTTCACTAATTGCGTTGGTGGTAAGCGTTATCAGTTATAGATATTTTGAACAATATTTCTTAAAGATGAAGAAGCGGTTCTAACGGAATTAGCAATATGGATCTATCAGAATTAGAAAGACAGTCCGTTAATAGTTCATCCAGGCACCCCTGGGAAATCACGCGCGCGAGGGTAGTTGAATTTTTATTAAAAAAAAATGCCTCATCCATTCAACATATCACTGATGTGGGGAGCGGAGATGTATTTGTTTTGCGACATCTTGCCAACCAACATCCTTTATTGAGGTTTACGGCCGTTGATTCAGCTTACAATGAAAACCTGGTGCAGCAGCTTCACCGGCTTCCCGGCACGGGAAACATTTCCTTTCATACCTCCCTGCCCGCAGGGATTATGGATCAAACAGATATTGTTCTCCTCATGGATGTTCTGGAACATTGTGAAAACGATAGCAGCCTGGTGAAAGAGGTTGTTTCACCTTACATGGTGACAAAGGAAACGCTCGTGCTCATTACCGTTCCGGCTTTCCAATCGTTATTTTCCCAGCATGATGCTTTGCTCAAACATTATCGCCGGTATTCAAGAAAACAAATAAGAAAGGTGGTTAGTCGTGAAGGTCTAGCTGTGATTAGCTCAGGATATTTCTTCTTCTCATTGATACCGGCGCGGATGTTTCAAAAACTTTTTGAGAGGATGGGGTTGAGGAGAACAAGGTCATCAATAGATAATTGGAAGGGTAACAAGATCATTACAAAGATTATTTCAAGTATTTTGTGGGCAGATTTCAGGATTTGCCATGCCTTATCATCATTAGGCATTCATTTACCGGGATTATCCTGCTACTGCCTATGCAAAAAATCGCCATCATAGTTCCCTGTTACAACGAAAGAAAAAGATTGAATGCCGAAGCTTTCAAAGCATTCGTTCAGCAGCATGAAGACGTTTTCATCATTTTTGTGGATGATGGAAGTAAAGATGAAACCGCGGAGGTTCTCCATTCTATCAGGACATTTCACCCGGATCGTGTACAGGTAATGAGTATTGAAAAAAATAAGGGCAAGGCCAATGCCGTGCTTGCTGGCATGCGTATGGCCGTTTCAGAAAAAAGTTTCGCGTATATCGGATACCTTGATGCAGATCTTTCTACCAGCCCATTGGAATTTTACAGGCTTTTCGAAAAAATGACAACAAAAGACCTTGATTATATCCTCGGTTCGCGGATCAAATTGCTGCAGTCATCCATACGCCGTAGTTTTTTGCGACATTTAAGCGGAAGGTTCATCGCTACCATCATTGACTGGAAATATTCATTGGGCATTTATGACACGCAATGTGGTGCAAAGATATTTAAAGCACCAATGGTCGAATCGTTAACAGCAACCGAGTTTAAAACCAAATGGTTTTTTGATGTGGAGCTATTCCTGCGAATGCGTGAACGCTTTCCCCGCGCAAATGGAATGGAGGTTCCCCTTTCTTCCTGGACTGATCCGGGCAACTCGAAGCTGAATTGGGTGCATTTTCCACTCGTCATATCAGAACTATTTACTTTGATGAATAATTATTCAAACAAACCAGCAAAGCCACTTGCCAACAGGTAATATGAGTATGGAAACTCTACATAAGCCGCGTTACAAGTCATCAATATATTACTTACTGCTCTTTGCAATAATTGTTGTTTTTGCTTACTGGCCGATTAGTTTTCATGTATTGAGCCTGAAGAACGATGCATTGAATTATTTTCTGCCGGTTCGGCACCTGGTAAGTGAATCATACAGCCAGGGGATGCTGCCGCTTTGGACGCCTTACCTCAACCTTGGTTATCCCTTGCATGGCGACATGCAGTCAGGGGTTTGGAATCCAATTGTCCAGTTCATTTCTTTATTTGGCCCCTACAATCTTTACACCCTCCAGATTGAAACCCTGCTTTACGTATATCTCAGTGGGGTTGGAATGTTTTACTTACTAAAATATTTCAATGTTGATTCTCGTGCCAATATACTCGCATCTGTGGCGTATATGCTTTGTGGGTTCAATAGTGACTCGGCGCAGTTCCTGAACTGGATTGCCTCTACTGCATTTTTGCCTTTTGTTTTCCTGTTCTATTACAGGTGTCTTTATGAGAGTTCACTGAAACAAGGTGTTTATGCGGGAACAGCATTATTTTTTCTATTCACCTGTGCATACCCTGCTGACTTTATACTCACGGCGTACCTGCTTTTAGCTCTACAGGTGGTGTTCATCGTTTCGGCATCCAGGAGGAAGATAGTTTTTTCGCTACGGTCATTCCTTCTCTCTCACCTGTTGTTGCTCCTTATATTTATCATTCTTTGTTCTCCAGCCATCCTTTCATACATGGAAAGCCTGCCTCTGCAGGAACGAGGTACGGGAGCTAATTATGCTGATGCGATGAGTAATCCCCTGCATCCGGCAATGACCATCACTTTCACACATCCGTTGGGTGCATGGAAGATGCCGGGAATGGAGATCAATGATCCACTCACCCGTAATTCATACATTGGTGTAAGTGCATTTCTTTTAATGATCATTTCTTTCCTCACCCGGGCACAAGATCCGGTTTCCCGCTTTTCAAAATGGGCTGCATTAACCTTTGCCATATTTAGTTTCGGTGAATTTGGTGGTCTCCGCATCCTGAGTTACTATGTGCTCCCATTGATGGATTCATTCAGGCATCCTTCCAACGCGAGAATGTTCACCCTGTTCTTTGCGTGTTTGCTTGCGGCGTTCACGTATCACCAGGTGCTTCAGAACGGTATCAGTTTAAAAAAACTAAAGACTGGCTGGATGGTAGGAATGGTAATTTTCGGGCTTATTACAATTATTGCCTTTTTCTTTCCGCTTTCTTTTTTTCCCGCTGTCTCTCTTCGCTCCTTCTTTGATTTCCCTTCAGCAGGCGGCATTCTGCCTCACCTCAAAACTCATTTGGAAAGCATCACGTTTGGGGATATGCTGCTTTTCAATACAATTATCCAGCTTCCGTTTCTTTTTCTTGTATACCGGTACCTGGTAAAGAATCGGCGTCCATTTGCATTTGTTACAATTTCCATTTTGAATGGCATGTTATTTACCATGATGTTTCAACCTTTTACGGTGGTAAAAAAAGACACGGCAGGTTACATTCAATCAGTAGTGGATCATGTAAAAGTTGATGGATACCCGATTCCGGACATAAAAAAATCACTGGAGGAAAACAGTGCTGATAATGAGAAATACAAGCCGGAGATTGGATGCCAGAATCTTTACAACAAGCGCATTGGCCGGTCAGAATATCGCATCACCCCCTGCAATTTGCTCTCTCAGAATCGCTTCTGGTTTGATACTTCCTTCCGGACGGGGATCATGAAGTATCCACTATTTTACAGGGCTGATAAGGTGGCTGATTTTCTCCATTGGAAAGCCGCCCTACAGGATTCAGGATATCATTGGGCATTCACTGAAGGACTTGCTGACATTCATACCTACCCTGGAGGTGATTCAGCGAAGTTCGAAATCACCTCATTCTCACCGGGTAGGATTACCGGGTCAATCATTGAGCCTCGGGGCGCCGAATACGTCTTAATGCAAAATCACTACCCCAGGTGGGAGCTGTTCATTGACGGAAAACGTGCCAGCATAGAAATGATGAATTTAAGTTTTATGGGGTTCAGGGTCCCGAAAGGTAAACATGAATTTGAATTCAGGTATACATCAAATGATTTACGCATTACCTGGATTATCAGCCTTGTAACCCTGGGCCTTGTATTTCTGATTGCGTTTTTTTTCAACGCAAAAAGAAAAAACCCTACTCCATAATGTTCTTACCCTTCATGGCCGAGCTTATGGCTTCATCCATTACACGCTCCGCGTAGGGACGTGAAATTTCATTCAGGTTCTCAATCCGGGATTGAATTTCGTCTTTGTTATTTCCTTCCATTGCAGAACGCAAATCCTCTATTGCTTTTTCAGTATTGGCCTTCTCCCCGGGAGTAAGTAATGCATCATTCTTCTTTAAAAAGTTCAGCGTGGTATCAAGTATCTGTTGTGCTTCGGTCTTAGCTTCAACCAGCGCGCGGGTACTAATATCCTCCTTTGCATGGGTGATTGAATCAAGCAGCATTTTTTCTACTTCCTGGTCAGTGAGGCCGTATTGGGGAGTCACTTCAATGCTCTGTTCAATTCCACTCCTTAATTCTTTTGCTTTTACAACCAATATGCCGTCTGCATTCACCAGAAAAGTTATTTCTACTTTAGGAAGTCCTGCGGGCATGCCGGGTATTCCTGTAAGATTGAATTCACCCAGTTTACGATTATCCTTTACCAGGTCGCGTTCTCCCTGGAATACGGAAATGCGCATGCTTCCCTGCCCGTCTTTTTGCGTGGTATATTGTCGTGCTGCTTTCGCTGGTATTTTTGAATTTCTTGGTATCAGCACATCCATCAATCCTCCCATAGTTTCAATTCCTAATGAGAGGGGGGTAATGTCAAGCAAAAGGTAGTCTTTGTTATTGCCAGCCAGAATATCTGCCTGTACTGCAGCACCGAGGCTCACGATCTCATCAGGATTAAGGGAATCATTTACCTGCTTATTAAAAAAGGCGGCAACGGTTTGTTTCACGAGCGGAACACGTGTAGACCCGCCAACCATTATTACTTCATCAATATCAACAATCGTCAACTGTGCATCTGATAAGGCATTTTTGCAGCTCTCTATCGTTCTCATTACAAACGGGGTGGCGAGTTTTTCAAATTCTGCTTTGGTTAGGGAGAGATGCAGGGTATCGATTGTATGGCTGAATTCGTTATTAAAAGTTAATGCTTTCTTAGCTTCTTCTGCCGTCATTCTTAATAATTGAGCGAGGCCATTACCCTCTAATTGCTCCGCGGATAGTCCATACTGCTTTATCCAGCTTTGAGCAATAGCCCGGTCAAAATCATCTCCGCCCAGGTAGGTGTCGCCATGTGTTGATAACACTTCAAAAATTCCTCCGCTGATTCTTAAAATAGAAATATCGAAGGTGCCCCCACCGAGATCGTAGACCGCCACGGTTTTTGTCTCAGACGGATCGAGTCCAAGACCATAAGCGAGGCTGGCAGCCGTGGGTTCGTTAATAATTCGAAGCACATCCAGTCCTGCAAGCTTGCCGGCATCCCGGGTGGCCTGCCTCTGAGCATCATTAAAATAGGCAGGTACCGTTATCACGGCCCTGTTTACCGGCATTTTCAGGATGTGTTCAGCGCGAGATTTAAGCTCTTTCAGAATGAAAGAGGAGAGCTCTACAGGCGAATAAAACTTCTCCCCGACTTGCACCTTAACAAGGCTTTCAGTGTTATCATCAATGATCTTGTATGAATAAGCACCGGTGTGTTCCCGGATATCATTGTATGATTTTCCCATTAATCGCTTTGCCGAGAAGATGGTATTGCCGGGTTCGTTTACGAGAAATTGTTTTGCCGGGTCACCTACGGTGATGCCACCAGCCGGGCCAAAGTGAATGACAGAAGGAACGAGCGCATTTCCATCGAATTCTTTTAACACAACAGGACTTCTGCTGTCAGGGTGAATGATTGAAATGAGACTGTTCGTTGTTCCCAGGTCAATGCCTACAATTATATCTTCTTTTTGCAGACTTCCTGTTGCAATATTGATTGATATCTTTCCCATGTTATATTTTTTTTAGAACCCAGGTATCTTGTACCTCATCTTTCTCTGCCTCTCTGAATTCCACTATTCTAAATTTTCCTTTTATAATTGACTCCATGAATGGCTTCGGTTGAAAGGCTGCAAACAATCGATGGCCTTCCCTTATTTTCTCCCGAATTACAAGTCTGCCTTCATCAAAAGCTTTACCCTCATTACCAACCAGTTTGTGCCGGTATCCATAGCCGTGAGTGGTAATCAGGAGTACACCGTCATATTGAATCACCCTATGGAGTTCATTTATCCAAAAATGGTGGTTCTCCTTTGAGAGATGCGTGAATATTGACAAACCGATTGCTGCTTTAAAGAAATTATCCTGGTATGCCAATGGCGCATTAATCTCATTTACGCTGAAATTGATCCCGGAGATATTGTTAGTGCACCATTCGATATATTTCTTATTGTAATCGGTGCCATAGATTGCGGCCTTCGTCAACCCGGGCAAGTGCCTTGTAACTCTTCCAGGGCCACATCCCCAATCAAGCAACCGCTCATTTGAAGATAAGTTCACGTGTGAACGTAATATTTCAATGATCTCTTTTGCCGTTTCCTGCCCGTCAAGATAATATTGAGGATAATTGAGGCGATAGGTTTCATATATAAAATAGGCGGGTGGAAAGGCAACAGATTTATGTTCTCGTAAAAATTTCCTGTTTATGCCGGAAAATCTGAGTTTTTGCCATGAAAATCTGAATTTGTCAAACAGGCCAAGCAGGCCAAAATTGCGGAGATTCCTGGAAATTAATTGTTTGATGCCCACTTTGCAAATTTAGGTAGTGTCTTAGTTTGAAATTTACGATGGGGATAGGATCAGATAAAATAAAGGGGATTGGCGCGAATAATGCCGGTGATTTTCGGGAAATTCAATGGTGAAAAAAGCGGAAACTTTTGTTTTTTTCTCATGGTTTTGGGTTAGGGTTAGAGGAGATTTGTGTTTTGATCAATCATCAGGATCCATGTTGAGAGAGAGAAATTTTAGCTGAACAGCCGGTTTCCGGGCAGAGGGAGGGATTTGACAGGGCAGAAATGACGCCGCGGGCGTACAGGACGGTCATTGCCATGGCAAAAAAAACGGAAGGTTGGAAGGCGGGGGAGGGAGGGCCCCGCGGGCGGGGTTGTTCATGACAGGTTTTAAAGCCAGATCCGGCGGGTATTAGAGTTAAGCCACACGCATTTCATTAACAAACCAGAAGTAAGTATTTAAAAGCCTAAAGCCTTGGCGCCAATAGCAGAAAGCCTAAAGCCAATAACCTAACGTTTTAAGCCCATTGGGTAATGCCGGAAGCTTGTCAAAAAAAAGCCGGAAATGCGAAAGACTGCAGCGAATCGCTCATCACCCCAGGCCTATTGCGTAAAAGCGCATACCTCTTGTAAAAAGCCGTAAGCCAGAACAAAAGTTCCGCTACGAATTGACGGACACCCATGACAGAAACCTGCAAACCGTACAAAAAAACTGAGTAGGAATTGCTATAAGCCTCAACAGTCCATTCCCATCGCCTCAAACAAATAATGAATATCCTATTCGGAAATCCTTCAATCTATAAATCTCCGTCATTTACCGGCTTCCGATTTTTTAAGTTGGCTTGCGACGATTAGCAACTCCCTTCCGCTCCGCAATCGCGTTGGACTATTAGCCTGTCGCTACAGGCTTCCGGTTTGAGCTTCCGGCTATTCAGCGCGCATAAAAAAGAACCCATCCTTTAAGATGGGTCCCCGGGTATTTTAAGAAATGTTATCATCGCATCAGGTACATCTTACCGTATCCCTTGTTGAAATATTTATCCGTATTATCTCCTTCAGCACGGTACTTATCCAATGATTTGCCATTCAAATTGGTAATAACCCTGTACAGGTAAATTCCATTGGCGAGCTTTTGTCCATACTGATCAGTACCATCCCACTTAAATTCAGTGATGTTCCTGCCTATATGTATCGGCCCTAATTCTTCCTTGGTTATTTCCCTGACTATCTTACCTGTTATGGTCAGAATCTGTATGCGGATGTTCTGCGGCACCTCACTACCCGTCACCGTAAACACAAACGCAGTTGACGTGGTAAATGGATTTGGGTAATTGAGCATGTTAGAGATCATCGGCTTATTGATCACCTGGAACAGTACCCTGTATTCTATTCTACCCGCACTATTCTCACTCTTGTCTTTACCGGTAACTATTAGCTCATACTCGCCATCTTCAGCAAAGTACGGTCTGAATTCCATGGTTGCGGTATTATCAGGATTCGGCGCCTGACCTGCCGGCAGAAATTTCAACGTATCATTGTTAAAATAGAACCTTCTTGTGTCACCGTTCGGGAATCTAACATGCAGGGTCAATAGTGTTGTATCATCCAGTACCAGCCACTTCGCTTCATCTTTCAGCTTGACGATGATATCAGGTTTTGATGACACAAGGTCCCTGTTCAAAATATGCACGCCATCAAAGGTCACGTCCATCAACGGATTCAGGCTATCCGGCTTCACATAGAAATCACGATATGCATAGTTATTGAAATGATGTTGCTCCGGCTGATCAAAGTCAGGGTTCACTTCCACATACATGGTATTCCTGCCGGCAAGTGATTCCGTTTTTATGTTTGTTTGTATATGAATCGTATCCGGGTTGGCAAGCAATGGCCTGCTCTTTGACATAGGTACGATTATCGGCACATTATCCTTATTCGTGATCACCAGCTTTATTTTTAAGCTATCGAAATCAACCCGAGATACATTCTTAAATGCGATCTTGAAGTCAAACGGCTCACCCACTTCAAGCGTATCCTTGGTCTGGAAGAACAGGTTAGGCGCAATCGCACCTTCCGGAACGGGATCATAGGTAAGTCTCCAATAACGCATCTGGTATGGCGTGTAATGGATAGAATCTACGTTCCTCATCCTCAAACGCAGGTAAGGATAGTCCGCTGCATTTACGCCCAGCAAACTGAAGTCCTGCTGACTAACATCGAGGCCGTTATAGAGCAGACTCTCATTTCCGGCATTATCCACGCCAATCACATCTACGGTTGGTGAATCGCCTGGTTCTGTGTCAGGCGCCTCAGTTCCGCGCCATTTCAATTCTTTCCATTCACGTGCCGGACCAAATTTTGGCGACTTGATAAATCCTAATGTATCGACAGAAAGAACATCAATTGACATGGTTGGATTATCAAATTGGTCTATTCCCATTACCTGCCTTGGCGCAAATTCAGGATCATTCTTTTTATACACCAGGGCAAACGGGCGCACCTTATAGAATGAATCAACTGTAGTCAGACCCGCATTTTTCAAATAATGATAAAGCGATTGTCCCGGGCCATACAATGCTTCATCCGACTTCCAGTCATTTGCCCATGCTTTAGGGAAGGTGGGGAAAGCAGTAGTATCTAGAGTAAAGTTTCTGATTACAATATAATAGCCATCAGGAACTGAATCCTTCATGAAGTTCATCATCCTCTTTCTGCTCACCGGATCAGTATACCTGAACTCGAAATTATACTTACGCATTTGCTGGTATTGGGGCGATGTACTTCCATATAGACCTTCTCCCAAATGAACGGGGAAGTTATGCGGAGTGATTACCTCGTTTTCCCAAGCCTTAAAGGTTACGGGGTGAAAAACGTTGAAAACTAATGACGAGAAGAAATTGGTATTTCGAATCTCTGACTCTCCATTCACGGCTACCGAAAGCGATGCTTCCTGCGTGGCTCCACTGGTGATCCAGGTACCTAATCTTAAAAAAAGGTTTGTCACGATCGGTCCATACTCCCACAAACGAGAAGCAGTATCAAGCTTCATCCTGTTTAATTCAGATTTAGTATGCTGGAAGAAGTGCGACTGGTTAAACCCAGGTTCACTATTGGGCAAATAAATGAACGATGATAAATTCCAATTCACATCTCCGGTGGTGACCACCGGTGCAACGCGCCAATAATAAACCGTGCTGTCTGTAAACATAATGCCGGGTGTGAAGTCGAAAGTTCCACCTGACGATGACATCGTTCTCGTGACCTTCAATGGTGAATTGAACAACGTGGTAGTATCAAGTTCCATGATGTAATCTCTCACCCTGTCAAACGGATTGGCAGTTGAAACGGTGAGCTTGATATCCTGGGTGTTTACGATCGAGTAATTGTAAGGATAGATCGGGCGAGCCTCTTCATCATAGATGGTGATATCCTTTACAATCGTGTTGTTCGTTTCATATAGTTCATCCACCTCAGAGTCAGCGTCAACGGTAATAGTGATTCGATTTAATCCTTTATCCCTGGTTGGAAGAATGTCGATTGCATATGTGAGGGAATCAGCATAAAGGATTCCCGGAATAGTATCACGACGAATAACCTCCGTCTCGAGATTAGGATACGTTCTTTTCACCTCGATAACGATAGTATCATCTATCGCCCTGCCAAGATTCATAAAGCGGGCATTGACGAAGAATTGATCTTCAGCCGTTGAAATAAATGTTGGAGTAACCTTAACCATGGGTTCTTCAATCACGTAATCAGGCAGAGGAAAATTATAAATTCTCAAGGCAGGATCACCGTGCAGTGTGAATTGCTCGCATTGAAAACGAGCATAAAAATCATTTTCAGAATAGGTTTGAAACACCTTCTTGATGGTCTCGATAATCACTTCGCCCAATGGGCTGCCATAGTGAGTGGTAGAAAGCGCCCTGTAAAACCGGGTATTGTAAATATCCAGGTAGTGCACAATTCCCAGGTGCGAACTGGCCAGGAACGCAATGGATCCTTTGTTAGGAGTTAAAATATATTTCTCAGAGAGTGTTTCAGTAGTTAATAAACGAAGGGTATTGAAGTTGAAAAAGTTTCCGGCATTACAACCCATCACAACAAACATGGGATACTTTCCCGTGTTGTCATAGTTTTCAGGATTGTCAAGGTTAAACTCAAGCGTACTCGCAGATGAGTGACCAAAGTAGGTCAATATACCGATACCTTCATTGAATAACTGCGTCAATCGCTGGCTGTTCAGTTGCTCCACGGAGCTTGCCGACGTTTTGGTAAACATGCTCACATTGGCGCCAAATAAAGTATCCTCAATAATGTGCTCATGCCCAATAAGTGCATTCTGCAAGGTAGACTGTTGTTCCTGGTCTCCGGCCCCGGTCACGTGCACCACATTTTTCATCCATGCTTTATCTGCCACTGCTGGTGAAGAAATGGTAGCGGCCTGTTCATATTCTTTAACCTTGTTCAGGTAATTAAGTACCTCATTGCCATTGATGGCCGATATACGCCCTATTGGAGTGAGCGGTACTGAGCTGCCTGGCACCGCTGACAACATGTTATCAGAAGCAGGATGACCAAAGGAAGGAACGAATGCCAGCTTATCAATGCTTGCGTGGCTTTCGCTGTTTCTGAATTGTGAGTAAGCAACGCCTTTTCCTATTAATAACACGAATTTGAGAGGCGAGTCATACTTTGACCTTGCCCACCTGAGGAAGTTTCGTATGCTGAGCGGATGAAACTTTATACCGTAACCAAACTGGTCAACCAGGTCACCGATAATATGCACCTTAGCTGTATATCCACCGCCTTCGGGTGAAGAGCGATAAGCACGGTATTCATCAACCGGGTCAACCCCATTATTGGCCATCGCCAGTGTGGGATGTGTGATGATGATGTAATCACCCTGGTTTTGAGGCAATGAATAGTCAATAAAATTTCTTTGTTCCATGCTGGTGATAGCGCCTGCCACCGTTCCAAGCTGGCTCATCAGGACAAGTTTTCGGGGAACAGCAGATGGCTGCAGCACTACCCGCACAAACGTTGGGTTAGAGATATCACCCAAATATCTTTTTCCATTAGTAAGGTCGTAAAGCACAGGTTGCACATTACCGTGCGCAAAATTGGCTATCTGGAGAAAATTTCCCGCAGCATTTGCAGGCAATTCAAATGGGAAACTTGTTTGGCCACCAAAATTGAATATCCTCGGATAAACAACTTCCGTTTGTGCTACCACCATCCTGTCATTAGGAAATGGACACCTGTTAGTAATTTGAATGGTAGTTTGCGTATTGCTTATCTGTGATACAGCTACCGGTATTTCGGCTCTTGCAATGTCATAAAAATTCATAACCGGCGCACCAATAGAGTCATTGTTCACACGTACCCTGAAGTAGCGTGGATTCTGATCATTACCAGCCGCATGAATTCTTACAAATGGCTGCGGTGCTCCCGCTCCTGTATATGGCCGCAGGTTCGTGAACGTAAAGGAAAGAGATGCATTCGTGCTGATATCCACACTGGTCCAACCTTCGCCATATTCATAAGTTGACGAATAGGTGTATGAATCTCCCACCTGTTCTGATTTCCCGGTGTGAATTTTATTTTTATAATAATTCCCTTGCGTGTGTATGAAAAAAGGCTCGGCGGGAATGGTGTTGCCCACAACTACATTTGCAGTTTGTTCAAGTCGTAAATTATTTCCCACCGGATTAACAGTGAGGAAGTAGGCAGCCGTATCAGTTTCGAGACTCCACTTATCACTGATATGATCATTAGGTGTGCGATAAAGTGGCTTATCCGCTTTACCGTCATTCATTTCACCCCAGAACTCAATAAAATCAGAACCACCTAAAGGACCTGATGACACGGAAGTATACAATGGTATTTCAACCCCGTTTCTCCATAACTGAAAATGTTCAGCAGGAACATTGTCAAGCCCTAATGACTGCAGGGTGGGCTGTGCAATCCTGTATAATTTATTGGCGCCTACTTTGAACTTGTAGTAGGTTTTAGAATAATCAATCCATTCATTATTGTACACCTGGGACTTTGCCTGTACGCCAGCTGCAATCAATAATAAAAGTAAAATTCGTTTCATGATGGGGGTTTATTCGGGTATAGATTAGCTACTATTTTTTCTTCTTCTCACTCGCGACCATATCAAATCTGAGTGAAAAGACGTGTGTAAATAATGGGTTTGACTGGTTAGCAAGATTGGTAAATGCATAATCAATCGTCAGGTTATTGATTTTGAAACCTGCGCCGGCGCTAGGCTGGTAGATCCAAACCTTCTTTTGGTTGAGCGTATCTCCATCAGCAAGCGCTTTCTGGAAATTATTGATTCCTGCACGCAGGAAAAACACGTTACTGATATCCAGTTCGAGGCCTATCTTGGGATCAGCACTTACAGGATTTGAACTTAATATCGTGTTTCTTTTTCCATCAAAAGTTATATCGAAATTTGCTTCAGCAAGGAGGCTTGCCTTTTTACCCAGTTGAAAATCTCTTGCTACTCCGAGAACTAACCTGGGTGCCGTCATTTCGGTTGATTTCACGGGAATCTCGTTGTTCGTGAGATAGAGCACTTCCTTTTCTCTTTCTGTGAAGGTGAATGACCATGCATTGAAAGTGGTGGTGATATCGCGACCGGTAAGGCCGAACTTCCATTTTCCCTGTATCACCTGCACCCCGGCGTCAATACCAAAACCCCAGGCCTTGGCGAATTTGCCCACGCTCCGGTGAATGATCTTCGCATTTACACCAAAATGTATATTGCGATTCGATGTTTCTTTTAGCTTTTGTGCAAATGAAAGAAGGAAGGCGTAATCGGCTGACGAAAAAGCCTGGATATTATTATAATTGATGGTACCATCCGGTTCTACCAGGAATAATGTATTCATGATATCATCCACTGCGAAACGCAAACCGGTGACGGCGAACGTGCGCTTATTATTTGCCGAAGGAAAAGCAACACTGGCGTAATCATACTTCCCAATACCGCCAAAATATTCAGCGTGCATTAAGTTAATCTGCGTATTGTCAGTTACTCCCACCAATCCTGCGGGATTCCAGTACCCGGAAGTTCCATCATTCACAGAAGCAACCTGGGCACTTCCCATGGCAAGACCGCGGGCGCCGGCTCCAATGTTTAAAAATTCGTTTGAGTATTTGCGAAATTGCGCGGAAGCGGTAACACTCAGGCCCAAAAAGGCCATGAAAAAATATAAGCGGGGTGATTTCATTCGGATGGTTTTCAAATAAGCAACTGACTTAAAGCTTTCAAAAGGTGGATCGGGCCTGTAAAACTAATCCTTACTCCTGTAAAATCATAGTTTTACTAAGGAAAAAGACCAGGCACTGGAAACGAATAGGTTAGAAAATTATTGCAATTGAAAGGGGCTTTCTTATTAAACCGTAGTTTTGCCGCAAATTATTGACTTAAAGCAATGAACCTCATAGAAGAACTGAAATGGCGGGGAATGATCCAGGACATGATGCCGGGCACGGAAGAACAGTTGAAAAAAGAAATGACAACCGGCTATATCGGCTTCGATCCAACAGCTGACAGCCTGCATATCGGCAGCCTGGTTCCTATATTATTGTTAGTTCACTTTCAACGTGCCGGCCACAAGCCCATTGCCCTCGTTGGCGGTGCAACGGGTATGGTGGGCGACCCAAGCGGAAAAAGTGAAGAGCGCAACCTTTTAAGCGAGGAAATATTGGATCGAAATGTAGCTGGAGTAAAGGCACAACTTGAAAAGTTCCTCGACTTTAATCCCTCTCTGGCAAATGCCGCTGAAATGGCCAACAACTATGACTGGTTCCGTAACATTTCTTTCATTGATTTTCTACGAGATGCAGGTAAGCATATCACCGTAAACTACATGATGGCAAAGGATAGTGTGAAGAAAAGGATTGAAGGGGAAACAGGTATTAGCTATACAGAATTTGCTTACCAGCTGATGCAGGGGTATGATTTTTACTGGCTACACAAACACAAGAACTGCAAATTGCAAATGGGCGGCAGTGATCAATGGGGCAATATGACCACAGGCACAGAACTGATAAGAAGAAAAAGTGAAGGTGAGGCGTTCGTTTTCACCAACCCCCTAATCACCAAAGCCGATGGAACAAAATTTGGAAAAACTGAGTCAGGAAATGTGTGGCTGGATGCCGGTAAAACAAGCCCTTACCAGTTCTACCAATTCTGGTTAAACGCCAGCGATGCTGATGCGGAAAAATGGATAAAGATTTTCACCTTTCTCACCAAAGAAGAGGTTGATTCAATACTCGCAGAACATGCAAAAGACCCGGCAGCAAGGGCGGTACAAAAAAGGCTGGCAGAAGAGGTAACTCAATTTGTGCATGGAAAAGAAGAGCTTTCCAAAGCCATCGAAACCACGCAAAAATTATTTGCCAACCAGCACGCTCCAGCTGAAAGTTTAAGCATCGAGGACCTGGAAGGCATGGAAGGTGTTGAAAAAATTGATATTGATAAGGCAAAAATTATCCCCGGAAGTGATATAGTTTCCTTTCTTGCTGACACAGGCATTTTTTCCAGCAAAGGTGAAGCGAGAAAATGCATTCAAGGTTCCGGGTTAAGCATCAATCGACAAAAGATACTTGATGTTAAAACAAATATTACTTCCCGGTTCTTATTACATAACAGGTATATTTTAGTACAAAAAGGTAAAAAAAATTATTACCTGGTCAGGACATCAGGGTAATATTCCGGAAAAAATGATTCAACAATCGATTAGCATTATGTACTTACACTCCTAATAACGCTGATTGTGCCCATTGTATTCCACCAAATTTATCCGGATTAAAAAATAAACCAATTTGAAAGGAAACTGCTGACAACTTAACAAAGAAACATTATTCCAATGGTGGTTTACTTCATAAGTGGTCTCGGCGCAGACTGGAGGGTATACTCTTACCTCAATCTTGATTTCTGCCAGCCAGTTTATGTTCCCTGGATTGAGCCTCAAAAAAATGAATCACTTCGTGGTTACGCCATGCGTTTACGAAAAACAATCCCCGAACAACATCCTGTGATTGTAGGCATTTCATTTGGGGGAATGTTGGCCACTGAAATGGCCAGGGAAGATAAAGAAGCAAGGGTGATCATACTTTCCAGCACAAAAACCTCTGACGAGTTCCCCTCCTACCTTCGAAGTCTTCGCTACTTTCCTATCTACAAATGGCTTCCCGGCTGGCTGCTTAAGAAATCTGCCTTACTCATCAAATGGTTCATGGCAGCAAAAGGAAAAGAACAGAAAAAATTATTGATGGAGATCATTCGCGATACAGACATGAAGTTTGTGCGATGGGCTGTGCCGGCCATACTGAACTGGAAAAATCATGACTGCCCGCCTAATATCATACACATTCATGGAACTGCTGACAGAGTGCTCCCCTGTAACAAGGTAAAAGCGGATTATATCATTCAGGGAGGAACGCATGCAATGCCATTATATGCTTACGCAGAAATCTCTAATATTCTTCGGCAGGTCATAACCAGGGAGGATAAAATTCAAAGTTTTGACACTGAATACCCCCGGTAAAAGCTGATAATCGTATTTTCCCTAATAAAATCAGGGTACATTTTCTCTTGACGTGGGTATCTCATTGTCCTATGTTTGTACCAGAAGTTGATTGATAGCTTATCAATCTATCCAATATCCAAAGAAAGAAACCAGGAATAAAATCCAACCAGATCCTAAAAAACCAAGAGAAATCCAAAACATCCTTAGAAAGATCCAGTAACCAAATCCTGAAAAACCGATCCAAATCCTGAAAACCAATTAAAATCCAGTATCGGTCAGCTTCTGTCTTTTTTTACCGTCCAAGGAAAAAAGTTAAAGATCATTGCCACGCAATGATCTTTTTTTTGTTTGAATTTGACCGATTTTTGGCTTTTGATTTACACAGAAACCATTAATTTCTCACATGTTTTTAAAGCGCTTGTTCATCCTTATCATTTTTGGGTCGTTCGTGGCTTCAGGTAACACGCAGGAACTTACTGATACCGTCAAGGTGCATTTTTTATATGGCTCAAAGCCCGCTAAGGGATACAAAAAAACAGAAGCCAAACTCTTCGGCGGTATAAAAGGTGGGCACGTTAACATTGAAGCTCACGGCTACGTGCTCGATTTTCTCCCGGGAAAAAATCCTCTTCTTCCCAGCAAAAAGTCGCCAACGGGTGGGTATCACCTTAATACATCCACATCTATCGATTCCACTGACAAATGGTTGACCATTTACATACCCATCAACACATTACAGTCGCAAAAGCTGGATTCTATATTTAAAACATTTTCAGAAAACACCCCCTATGATTACGCCATTTTCGGCATGCGTTGCGCAGCCGCTTCTTATGACGTGTTGTCAAAGATTGGACTGTTTCCTGAACTGCCGGTTCATAAAAATGTGGCAAAACATTTTTATCCCAAGCTGCTTCGAAAGAAGATGATAAAATGGGCGAAAAAGAACAACTATACCGTCATTCGGCATGAGGGAAAGGCAAGCAGGAAGTGGGAAAAAGATGAAGGTATTTTTTAGCGCTACTATTCCACATTCACCTGTTTCTTGATGACGGCTCCCTCTCTCGCCTCCGGAAGAAAATCGCGTTCCTTCAGCATATATCCATTTCCTTTTTCACAAAAATGGACCTTTATGTTTTCTATGCTAATGGGGTTTCCATCAGGAATATCAGCAATGTTGCTATGGCGAATGTCATATCCATCAATTATCACTACCAGGCCACTTCCAATCGCTTCCATTTTGTTGCCGTCTGTGATCAACATTCCCGTATCCTCTCCCAGCCCAATGCCGATACATTGTGGATTAGATGATACAGCTTGTGAAAGTCGAACAAATCTACCGCGCTTTTCAAAATGGGAATCAATGATCACGTCATCTACAAAACCAAGTCCGGTCGTGATCTTCACTTCACCTTTAAGATGGGCAGTCATTGCATTACCTTCATAGATCATGGTATTGCTCATGGCCATTGCACCGGCACTGGTACCTGCGATGGTAAATTCTTCATGTTGATACCTGTTCAATAAAATCTCGAGGAATGCGGTGCCGCCAAGAATTGCACTTAGGCGCATCTGGTTACCGCCACTGAACATAATACCCTGGCAATTGCGAATCCTTTCGAGAAACTCCGGGTTGATGGCATCCTGGCGATTGCGGATATGCATTACATCCACATTCGTACAACCTATCTTTCCAAATGCATTGAGATAATTGTTTCCTACTTCATTGGGAATGGTAGAAGCTGTGGTAATGACCTCGATCCTTGATGAAGTACCACCCGTCTCCTCTACTATGCGGCGTAAAATGCCGAGTTCAAAAAAATTAAGATTACTGCGGTGAATTTCTCCCTTCTCAAGATCCGTTCCCTTATCCTCTGCTCCTCCAACCGCTATAAGTTTTCCTTTAGGATGCGTCATGGGCTTGTTTTCGGTTCCTGCAAAAATAACGAGATTTCGTGATAACGGGGAACGTTTAACGTTTAAGTCGTTTAACGTTGCGAGCACAAAGATGCTCTGAATCATTTTGGTTCCCTCCCATTAACCGACTCAAACGTTAAACGTTATACGTTGAAAGCCCGAATCCCCTCCACCAACAGATCCAACTGTTTCGTAGTCGTATACACATTCGGCGTTACCCTTACTCCCCTGATGTTTTCCCATTCAATCGCCACCGTATGAATTTTATACTTTTCATATAAGAAAGAATCCAGTTCTGAAGGTTTTCTTCCTTCCACTCCTATATTGCCAATGGCACAGCCCCATTTAGGATTAAGCGAGGTATTTAGCTTCACACCTTTGAGGTCTTTCACTTTTTCCATCCAGTAATTCTTGAGGTAATGGAGGCGTTTTTCCTTTCTTTCACTACCAATCATCTCGTGAAACTCAATGGCCTTGCCAATTGCCTGTTCTATAAAAAATGGCCTCGTGCCAAGATGTTCGAACTTGCGGATATCATCCTTTAAAGGATCATCACTCGTGGCGAAAAGCGGGTAGAGATTTTTTATCCTTTCTTTCCTAACATATAACAGGCCACTTCCGATTGGTGCATAGAGCCATTTATGAAGGCTTGCAGCATAATAATCAGCACCCAGATCAGGGATCCTGAAATCCATGTGTGCAAAGGAATGTGCGCCATCTACAACTACCTGGATATTTCTCTTATGGGCTTCATCGGCTATCTTCCTCACCGGCAGTATCTGGCCATTCCAATTTATCACATGCGTGAGGTGAACAATTTTTGTTTTTGGAGTAAATGCATCCACGTACTGCCTCACCAGGTATTCCTCGTCTTCACTGGGTAGCTCAAGGCTTATCCAATTTAATTTTATACCATCCCTTTTTTCACGTTGCTTATATGCATTGATCATGTTGGGATAGTCCTGCCTTGCCGCCACCACCTCATCACCGGCTTTCAACTGCAAACCAAAGATGATGGTCTCTAATCCCTCTGATGAATTCCGGTTGACAGCTATTTCCTCTTCGCTGCAGCCTGCCACTCTCGCCAGGTTCTTTCTTAAAGGCTCCCTGCCCTGGTCGAGCACCCGCCACATATAATAACTGGGAGCTTCATTGCAGAGGTCGTAATATCGCTTCATGGCATCCTGCACCGTTTTTGGTGCTGGCGACACACCCCCATTATTAAGATTGATCATTCCGGGTGAAACGGTAAAAGATTGCTGGATGTAATACCAAAATTCCTCTTCGGTAGCCAATTGATCAGGGCTCATACCGCTGGCCTTATTCATCGCCGTCTCCAGGTTTCGGGCCCAGGCTGAATCAGTAATGGATGAAAGAACTGCGGTTGCTGTAACCGCACCTGCAGCCTGTAAAAATTTCCGCCTGTTGTTATTTCCCATTTTTTTATAATTGAATGGATGATAATACTGAATTCATGAACTGATCATAATCTTTCTTCAATTGCAATAAGGACTTTTTGTGGATGTACATCATATGGCCCGCTTCGTAATAGGTATTCAAAATATTTGATCTCAATTCACGGGGAACAAACATGTGACTGATGACGTAATCTGTAGCGAAGTAAGGTGTAGCCATGTCAAAATATCCATTACAGATCCAAACCTTCATGTAAGGATTACGTACCATAGCGCTGCGCAATGATTCTGCTACGTTCAGGTATTTATCCTGGCTATTACTCCATGGTCTAACCCGGCCGGTAAGAATTTCATAGGGTAAATCATTCTCATACTTTAATACCCGCCGTATGTAATCATTGATGGCAGCTGTATAGCCACCATAAATGGCAATGTCATAGCTCGGGTCATAATCATAGCTGCTGCCGGCGTTGTTGTAATCACGTCCGGTTATCCGGGAATCCAGTCTGCCTACCGTCTTACCCTCATTTCTCAGCAATTCTTTATTATAAGGACCTACATAGAGTCGCAGGTTCGTCTGGTCGAGATATTCTTTTGATAAGCCGGTATAAGCATGCAACCGCTCGATGATCGCGTTTCGCTCTGATGGCTCCAGTTTATCCCCTTTAACGAGAGCTGATTGATACTCTTTCAATGCGAACTCCTGTACTTCTTTCAATAAGGAAGGAAGACTGGAATATTTGCTGTCAAGCTTCTTATGATACCAGGAGGTAGCCGCAAAGGTGGGAAGCATTAACGGAAAAGGCAGGTCGTTACCACGATCGGTTCTCACTGTACCAAAGTCAAGGATCGCCGAAATGAGTATGATGCCATTTACATACAATCCATGCCGGTCCTGCAAATAGGAAGAGAGACCTGCCGCACGGGTAGTTCCATAGCTTTCACCCGCAATGAATTTAGGTGAGGTCCATCTGCTATACCTAGTAGTATAAAGTCGTATAAAATCACCCACAAAACGAAGATCATTCTCATATCCGGTGAATTCATTTTGCGGTGTGCGTCCTGCAGGCCTTGTGAAACCCGTCATCATGGGATCTATGAACACGATGTCAGCTTTATCGAGCCAGGTATCGGGATTGTCAACATACTTATAAGGAGGCGGCAATGTGTTGCCATCTTCTGTCATTACAACCATCTTGGGACCTAGTGCACCCATATGAAGCCACACAGAAGAAGAGCCGGGGCCGCCATTGAATGAAAACAGAATGGGACGCTTTGAGAGATCTGCTTCTCCATCTTTAGTATACGCGATGAAGAAAAGATTTGCCTTGGTGGTATCCTTTTCATCCCTGATAGACATATACCCGGTGGTTGCAGTATAATTCAGAGTACCGGACCCAATTCGCATCTGGTGTTTGGTAATGGAAAGATTTCCCTCTTTCCATTCTTTGCTATCTTTTTGAGAAAATGAAATGATGGGAATGAATAGCAGGAATAAGAGCAGTTTCATTAGAAGAGATTTTGGTAATGACAAGTTACAATAAATACTGCGGTTTAACCCCGCCATTGTCGCGGCTGGCTGTTTAACCCATGCCGTTCGCGGAGTATCCTGTTCAAGTGCTTCCATGTTGGTCGAACGGAGAACTGATATTTCCTTCACGCTTTCATGATTGGAGGTTATCATCTGACAGAGCCGCAAAATTTATCCGCAGGATTTTAATAAAACCCACCAACAAAATCCTATTTTGTCTTCCCGAATTAAGGGTTCCAACGTTAAACGACTTAAACGTTAAACGTTAAAACGTTATGAAGATACTTGAGATTAAAGTCCTGCGCGGACCGAACTATTGGAGTGTACGCCGAACGAAACTGATCCAGATGAAACTTGACCTGGAGGAAATGGAGGATCGCCCCACAAACAAGATTCCGGGATTCAGGGAAAGACTCGAAAAACTATTGCCTTCACTATACGAGCATCGCTGCAGCGAAGACGGGCCGGGGGGCTTCTTTAGCCGGGTGAATGATGGCACCTGGATGGGCCATGTAATTGAACACATCGCCCTGGAGATACAGACGCTCGCAGGTATGGATACAGGTTTTGGCAGAACGCGGAATACCGGTGAAAAGGAAAGCATCTATCATGTAGTGTTTAGCTATATGGAGGAAGACGCAGGCATTTATGCGGCGAAAGCGGCCGTGAAGATCGCGGAGGCATTGGTTGCAGGAGAAGATTATAACCTGGAAGAAGATATCCAACGGATGCGTGAGATAAGAGAAGACACAAGGCTTGGTCCGTCAACCGGCTGCATAGTTGATGAAGCAGCCAGAAGAGGCATACCTTTCATCAGGCTGAATAAACAAAGCCTGGTACAATTAGGTTACGGCGTCAATCAAAAGCGAATTCGTGCAACCATTGCGTCCACTACTTCAAATATTGCGGTCGATATAGCGGGTAATAAAGAAGAAACGAAATTACTGCTCGATGCGGCTGAAATCCCCGTTCCAAAAGGAACGGCAGTGAGAACAATGGAAGGATTGAAGGAGGCTGTAGAGAAATATGGCTATCCATTGGTGATAAAACCAATCGATGGCAACCATGGAAAAGGCAACACTACAAATATTACTGACTGGGACCAGGCGATAAGAGCGTTCGAAGCCGCAAAAGAATACAGCAGGCTGGTGATTGTAGAGCGATACATAACAGGCTATGACTTTCGCTGCCTGGTGATCAACTATAAATTCATTTGCGCCGCACTTCGCACACCCGCCTCGGTGGAAGGCGATGGAGTACATACCATTCAGTGGTTAATCGATGAAGTGAACAAAGATCCCAGGCGGGGTTATGGACATGAAAAAGTGTTGACTCAAATAACGGTGGACAGCAACACGCAAAAATTGCTCGAAGACCTCGGATACGGATTAGATACCATTCCAAAGAAAGGTGAACGCGTGATGCTGAAATCAACGGCCAACTTGTCAACGGGTGGCACGTCAACGGATGTGACGGATGAAGTACATCCTGCTAACATCTTCATGTTCGAACGGATCGCGAAGATCATTGGGTTGGATATTTGTGGTATTGATGTGATGGCAACTGATCTGCGAACCCCGGTTTCTGAAAATGGTGGCGCCATACTTGAAGTAAACGCCGCACCGGGATTCAGGATGCACATCGATCCATCTGAAGGAATTGGAAGAAACGTAGCTGAACCGGTGGTTGACATGCTTTTCCCCAAGGGGAGTGCAGGACGAATACCGATCATAGCCATAACGGGAACGAATGGCAAGACCACAACTACACGATTGACCGCACATATTGCAAAGAGCGCGGGCAAGAAAGTGGGCTACACTACCAGTGACGGCGTGTATATACAGAACCAACTAATGATGAAAGGAGATTGCACCGGACCGGTGAGCTCTGCATTCGTACTAAAAGACCCGACTGTTGATTTTGCGGTATTGGAATGCGCCCGGGGAGGAATATTGAAAACGGGTTTAGCGTTTCAAAATTGCGATGTGGCTATCGTCACAAATGTGGCAGCCGACCATATGGGCCTCGGTGGAATTAATACAATTGAACAAATGGCGAGAGTAAAGGCGGTGGTACCTGAAACTGTTTTTCCCCACGGCTATGCAATATTGAATGCGGATGATGACCTGGTATATAAAATGAAGGAAGGATTGGAATGCAATGTGGCACTCTTTAGCATGGATGAAAATAATCCGAGGATAAAGCGTCATTGCGCGAAAGGAGGATTGGCCACTGTGTTTGAAAATGGTTACGTGAGCATCATGAAAGGAACGTGGAAGATCAGGGTGATGCCGGTAAAAGAAATACCGCTTACTTATGAGGGTAAGGCGATGCACAACATTCAAAACTGCCTGCCTGCCGTACTGGCGACCTACCTGTTCAGGGATATCACAATCGAAGATCTGCGCACGGCACTGAATTCATTCGTGCCCTCATCCACGCAAACGCCGGGAAGGTTGAACTTCTTTCATTTCCGGGAGTTCACTATGCTGGCCGATTTCGCACACAACCCTCATGGATTAAGGTTGCTTTGTGATTTTATTGATAAATTGGATTACCCCAGGAAGGTGGGTATTATTTCGGGAACAGGCGACCGCCGCGACCAGGATTTACGTCAATTAGGGGAAATCTCTGCTACGTGCTTTGATGAGATCATAATCAGGTGCGATAGAAATTTGAGAGGCCGAACGGTTGATGAGATCATCAGCCTTTTAAAAGATGGAATTGAAAAGGTGAATCCAACTTTACCGGTGATGGTGATACCTGATGAGAATGAGGCGTTGGAACACGTATATAAGAACCATCATCACGGTGCGCTGTACACTATCATGTGCGATGTAGTGTCAACGGCGTTGAATAAGTTGAGAGAGTTGAAGGAACGGGATGAAAAAGGATAACGTTTCCGTATTCCCCTGACTTTTGGGAAGCAGCGCTGTTCTTCGTTTTCAGGCATGGACGCTTTTTTATTAAGGGCACATAAGGGAGCCCAAAGCCAGGGGATGCTTTGTAAAATTATCATGGTTTAATACTTAGGGGTAATTAAGCTAATATGACTTAATTATTTTGGACGAAAGCCGTTGATAAGCTATTTTTGCCCTCCCAAATTGCAAAATTTGCCGGATTGACCCATGGTGTAATGGTAACACTACTGATTTTGGTTCAGTCATTTAAGGTTCGAATCCTTATGGGTCAACGATTAGAAAGCCGCTTTGCGCGGCTTTTGTCATTTTTCTCCTATCATGAGGACATCAACTGTAAAATCCAAACCTCAAGGAGTTTTACCTAAATCAATAAATTTGTCCAAACGCAATTTGAATCCTATAAAATATAACTCCGATTATGAAAATCAATTACATTTATGACAACCACTAAAACTTAACCACCAATGCTTACCACCGTGAAAAAAACAAGGATTCTTAATGCACTAAAAGCTTACAGAAAGAAGTTCTTAAATTCTCAGCTTACCGAACTGGACGAATCTGGAACCCGTCTAATGATAAATAGTTTCCTCTCTGATGTCCTCGGCTATCAACCAATAGAGGAAATTAAGACAGAATACATGATAAAGGGTACTTATGCTGATTATGTAATACAAACACAAGGAATTCGTCACTTTCTTGTAGAAGTTAAGGCGCTTTCACTCCAATTATCAGAAAAACACCTTAGGCAAACTATTAATTATGGGGCTAATGAAGGAATAGAATGGGCTTTGCTTACCAACGGGAAAAGTATGGATTTTTATAAAATTTTATTCAATAAGCCTATTGAATCGCGTAAAATATTCTCAGTTGATTTGTCAGATCAAACTACATTGAAGTCCTCAGTTGAACAATTACAATACCTACACAAAGACTCAGTTACAAAAAAGGGACTAAATATGTTATGGAACAGATTTGAAGCATTGTTCCCAGAAAATGTAGCAGGAATCTTGTACTCAAATGAAATAATTTCAGTTATTCGAAAACTTATAAAGAATAAATACGGAGAGAAATGTGAAGACGCTGAAATTGTAAAAACAATTGGGCGCATTATCTGTGAAAAATTTGATCCAACAACTATAAAACCGTTCCGCTCTAGCAAGAACACTAAAAAGCCAAAAAAGAGGGTAACTACAGAAGGAGAGATAGAGATTAAAGTACCAGACTTAGAACCATTGCCAAATTTGCCATCTATTGAATTAAATTGACATATTTAAATTTAGTTTGATTAATTTTTTGAATTTGATATCTATAAAGGGCGCGTGAACGCCCTTTATCATATTTATCCTCCAATAACTTAAAAACTCAGAAGCCAGCAAAGTGCTTGTTGAATTATTTCTTCGAAATCATCGTCGAGCCTATCAACTTCCCATTCTTGTTATGGGTTTCCGTCTTTACAATTCCAAAGTGGGGAGCAAACCATTCCGTTCCCTTAAAGTTAAATGGCACCCCGATGTTCATTGGTGCAATACTGGCTTTTAACCTCGCATCGTATGTGATTTTCCAGCATTCAAACGTACCAGCAGGGGTAGTAATCGTTTCTTTCGCTACCACTTTACGATTGGATTGATCAAAGCTGGTAGTTGAATGCAGAGCGCCTTTATTATACATCTCCATTTTTATGCTCACAGCACTCAGTGACTGCCCGGCGCTCAGTGTTGCCGGGTACTCGATGAAAACTTCAGGTGCCCTTACCTCCATATCTTTATAGGCTGCCATTTGCTCCTGTGGAAATGCTACCCTGGCATCCATGTAAAGAACTCCACCCGCACATTTATACTTACCGGAACTGGTAGAAAGTGTCTTTCCTTTTTCATCAGAAATTGTCACGGAAAAATTGGCTGAAGTAGTGTTTCCTGTATTATTTACATCACTGAAATTATAAACGGCTTTTCCGCTTTCTTTCCCTTTCTTGTCGTAAATGGTCATTTCTACTGAGCCGTTGGATAAGTAGTAATAACCTTTACAATTCTGTGCGTACAAATTGATCGAAATGGTGGCAAGCAGTAGGGAACAAAAAACTCGCTTCATGGTTTGTTAGTTTTTGCAAAAGTAAACATAGAATTATATCCAAAATATTACACAAACAGGTAGTTTTTGGCGCCTACGTTCAATAGGATTTATATACGGGGGATATGCGGACTTTCTTTGCTCAATAGCCTAAGGCAATTCGGCGACGAAACAGCGGGGCGAAGGCTTCATAGCGGTCGGTTAGTTCATGAAATGTAAAGAGATGTTTTGCACGGCGGAAACGGCGACATGGCGGACACGGCGGGCTTTAAAAATCTTTAAATTCTTTTACTATCGCCGAAGGCGATTCAGCTGCGCCGCCGCGCCCGCTGCGGGATTTTTATACTGAGTTTTAGCAGGCACCCATCCAGTGAGAAAATTTCTCTCGGCACCCAGCAGCGCTGAGGGTATACTGATAAAAAAACCCGCGTTTGCGGGTTGTTGCCTTGCAAGGATTCGAACCCTGACATACAGAGCCAGAATCTGTCGTACTACCATTATACTACAAGGCAATGGGGGTGCAAAAATAAGGAATTTGGAATTTGGATATTGTAATTTGGCCGGGGACCATTATTTTTTGGAAAGTTTACTCCCACCCTGCATCTTGACGCCAGCATTCAGCATCATCCACCATTCTCAATTAACTATCAGGAAGCTTTCAGCCTATTTAAACATTCAGATAAGCTTTCCTTCCAAGGTCGAAGATGTGCGTCAAAAACCTCAACTATCTTCTTCGTATCAAGAGCTGAATACGGCGGTCGCTGGGCCAGGGTGGGATATTCCACCGTGGGGATGGGTAGTACCCGGCAATTCATGCCCGCCAATTCCTTTATTGCCAGCGCAAATTCATACCAGTTCGTAATCCCCAAATTGCTGAAGTGAAAAATTCCTTTCTTCCACACAACATTACTATTTGCGATGATATTAAGTACAACTTCGCCCAGGTCCTTTGCATAAGTAGGCGACCCCCATTGATCATTTACCACTCTGATTTCATTTCGCTCACTCATTAACCGCAGCATCGTCTTCACAAAATTGTTCCCAAATTCAGAGTACAACCATGATGTTCGAATAATGATCGCATCCACTTCTGACCCGAGAATCGCCCTCTCCCCTCTCGCTTTCGATTCTCCATAAATGGTTGAAGGCTTCACTGCTTCATCTTCTGAATAGGGTTGCGAACTCTTTCCATCAAAAACATAATCAGTGGAAATATGAATAAGGCGGGTGCCGGAGTCAAGGCAGGCTTTGGAAATTGTGCCCACTCCTTCAGCATTTATTAGAAAAGCTTTCTCCCTTTCGGTTTCCGCCCTGTCAACTGCCGTATATGCCGCGCAATTAATACAATAATCAGGTTTGTTCGAGGAGAAGCATATTTCAACAGCCGTTCTATTGGAAATATCGAGTTCTTGTTTGGAAAGAAAAAAAAACCTCAGTTCATGATTCGCAGATAGCTGCCGAATCTCCCGCCCCAACTGGCCGTTAGCGCCCGTCACCAATATTCTAAGCCTCCTTTTCTCACCGCCGGTATTCATCGGTTTCAGTTTTACGGAACGTACTCAAAATTGTTGCGACACGCTGCAAATAAAGGCAATTCACGGTCTTTTTCAGAGATAATTGCGTCAGCGGCGGGTATTCGCCAATCGATTCCGAGGCTTGCATCATCAAACCGAATTCCTCCTTCCGCCTCCCGGTTATAATATCCATTGCATTTGTAAAGAACAACTGCATGCTTACTCAATACGGAGAATCCATGAGCGAACCCTTCCGGGATATAAAGTTGCTTCCTGTTTTCGCTATTTAATTCAATGGCAAAATGCTTTCCGAATGAGGGAGAATTTTTTCGTATGTCAAGGGCCACATCCAGTACCCTACCTTCAACTACCCTTATAAGTTTTGCCTGTGCATGCGGATTGAGCTGGTAATGCAATCCCCTGATCACTCCAAAGGCTGATGAGGATTCATTATCCTGCACGAAGCTTGCATTTATTCCGGCTTCTGAAAATGTTTTCTCATTATACGCTTCAAAGAAATATCCCCTGCTGTCTTCGAACACCCTGGGTTCAAAAACCAGCAAGCCAGGAAGTCCTGTTTCTCTAAACGCCATCTTAAAAGCTCCAGTAATTTCTGTTATTGATCTTATTTCGATAAATGCCTTTGAGATCGGCAATCATACCATGTGATTTCGTGATTCCTTCAAAGTATTTACTATCCAGCGAAAGGTAGTCCTTGTGAGGAACGGTAATGATCACCGCGTCATAATCATTGGATATTTTTTTCGTAAGGCCAAAACCATACTCATGTTGCAATTCTTCTGAATCAGCGTAGGGATCTTCCACATCTACATTTACATAGAATTCCTTCAATGCTTTTACCACATCACACACTTTTGAATTGCGGATATCGCTCACATTTTCCTTAAAAGTGGCGCCCTTGATGAGTACTTTAGATGATTTAACGTCACCATTGTTCCGGATGATGTGTTGAATGACCTTCTTGGCCAGGTACCGGCTCATGTTGTCATTAATATTCCTTCCAGCGAGTATCACTTCTGAATGGTACCCTAACTCTTTGGCCTTATAAGTGAGGTAGTAAGGATCAACACCAATACAATGCCCACCAACTAAGCCCGGTTGAAACTTTAGGAAGTTCCACTTTGTGCCTGCGGCTTCGAGTACTTCAAAAGTGTTGATGTTCATTCGGTCGAAGATGAGGGAAAGTTCATTCATTAAAGCGATGTTCAAATCTCTTTGCGTGTTCTCAATGATCTTTGCCGCTTCAGCCACTTTTATTGATGAGGCCCGATGAACGCCTGCTTCCACTACAAGCTCATATACTCTTGCAATTTGCTCGAGCGATTCGGCATCACATCCTGAAACAACCTTTACAATCTTGGAAAGCGTATGCGTCTTATCACCCGGGTTAATGCGTTCCGGAGAATAACCAAGTTTGAAATCAGTCACATTCTTAAGCCCTGACAATTTCTCAATGATGGGCAGGCAGTCCTCTTCAGTACAACCGGGGTATACGGTCGATTCATACACCACGTAATCTCCTTTTTTGACCACTTTGCCGATTGTCTCAGAAGCTTTCTTCACAGGGGTAAGATCGGGTACGTTATGTTCATCAACAGGTGTTGGAACCGCCACAATAAAAAACTTTGCTTCTTTCAACTCTTCAAGTGAACTCGTAAAATGAATATCACATCCTTCAAACGCTTCCTTTTCCAGCTCATTACTCGGGTCAATGCCCTGGCGCATCAGGTCAACCCTCTTCTGGTTAATGTCAAAACCAATCACTGAAATCTTTTTTGCAAATTCCAACGCTATAGGCAGCCCAACATATCCGAGGCCAATGAGGGCGAGTTTCGCTTTCTTATCAACTAAATCCTGGTACATATTCTTTAAAAAAGGTTTGTTCTGTTTTTAATGAAAATTCTTATTTGGTACTGGCAAATTCCTTCGGTAGTTTTCTCCATTCTTCTTCGGGCAAGGATTTGAAGTATTCATACGTCAACTTAAGTCCTTCCTTTCTTCCAATGGCAGGTGCCCAGCCAAGTATGCTTTTTGCCTTGGTGATGTCCGGTTCCCGTTGCTTTGGATCATCAACTGGCAAAGGCTTGAAAGTGATCTTAACCTTGTTACCTGTCAGTTCGAGTATTTCTTTTGCAAAATCGAGTAATGAAATTTCATCGGGGTTCCCAATATTCACCGGCATTGCATAATCACTCAGCAACAACCTATAGATACCTTCCACCAGATCGCTTACGAAGCAGAAGCTGCGTGTTTGTGAACCATCTCCAAAAACGGTAAGGTCTTCACCGCGGAGTGCCTGGCCAATGAAGGCAGGAAGTGCGCGACCGTCATTCAACCGCATACGCGGACCATAAGTGTTGAATATGCGAATGATCCTGGTTTCAACATTGTGAAATGTATGGTAAGCCATCGTGATGGATTCCATGAATCGCTTGGCTTCATCATATACACCCCTTGGACCTACAGGATTCACATTGCCCCAATATTCCTCCGTTTGCGGATGCACAAGTGGGTCTCCATATACCTCGCTCGTAGAGGCTACGAGTATTCTTGCGTTCTTTGCCTTTGCCAACCCCAGGCAATTATGCGTACCAAGCGCGCCCACTTTGAGTGTCTGTATGGGAATCTTGAGATAATCAATAGGGCTCGCAGGGGAAGCAAAGTGAAGAATGTAATCCAGGTGGCCCGGGATGTTGATGAATTTAGTCACATCATGGTGATAGAACTCGAATTGTTCGAGCTTGAAAAGATGTTCGATATTCCTCAGGTCGCCCGTGATCAGGTTATCCATCGCTATCACGTGGTAACCTTCCTTTATAAAACGATCGCAGAGGTGAGATCCGAGAAATCCGGCGGCTCCGGTGACGAGAATGCGTTTACGGTGGTTCATACCTTTAGTTGATTGTTTTTCTTCCTACACTTTCATAATGATAACCCATGTCTTCCATGGCGGCGAGATCAAAGAGGTTCCTGCCGTCGAAAATGGCCTTGCTCTTCAGGCTATCGCCTATCTTGGCAAAATCAGGCGTGCGGAATTCATTCCATTCGGTGGCTATGATGAGTGCGTCCGCATTCCTGAGAGCATCGTATTGATTGTCAGCATACTTTATTACATCACCCAGTTCCTTTTTCACGTTATTCATACCCTCAGGGTCAAAAGCAGTAACGGTTGCTCCCTCCTTTCTAAGGGCTTCAATGATGTATAGAGCCGGTGCTTCGCGAATGTCATCCGTATTAGGCTTGAATGCCAGGCCCCATAGTGCAAAGTGTTTTCCTTTCAGATTATTGTTGAAGTATTTCTTAATTCCCGGTATGAGATGCAACTTCTGCATTTCATTCACCTCCATTACTGACTTCAATATTTTAAAATCATATTGAACCTCGTTGGCTGATTTCACCAATGCCTGCACGTCTTTTGGAAAACAGCTACCGCCATAGCCTATACCCGGGAACAGGAATCGCTTACCAATGCGGTCATCGCTTCCAATGCCGCGACGAACCATATCCACATCAGCACCCAACAATTCGCACAATTTGGCCACTTCATTCATAAAAGAGATCTTGGTGGCAAGGAATGAATTGGCTGCATACTTTGTAAGCTCGGCTGAACGCTCGTCCATGAAGATCACCGGATTGCCCTGTCTTACGAAAGGAGCATACAGATCATTCATCAGCTTCTTCGCTCTTTCGGAAGTGGTACCAATCACCACCCTGTCAGGTTTCATGAAGTCTTCAACCGCCACTCCTTCTCTCAGGAATTCAGGATTGCTTACAACATCAAAATCAACTTTACAATTTTTGGCAATTGCTGCTTGTACTTTTTCAGCGGTTCCTACCGGTACTGTACTTTTATCTACAATCACCTTATAATCGTTCAGGATCTTACCAAGATCATTGGCCACACCCAATACATATTTCAAATCAGCTGAACCATCTTCCCCCGGAGGAGTGGGGAGCGCGAGGAAAATAATATCTGCTTCCGCTACTCCTGCCGCCAGGTCAGTAGTAAAATGAAGCCTGTCTTCTTTCAAATTACGGAGAAAGAGCTTTTCCAGCCCTGGTTCGTAAATGGTGATCTCGCCATTTTTCAGCTTGGTTACCTTATTTACATCAATATCAATACAGGTTACGGTATTCCCCGTTTCGGCAAAGCAGGTTCCGGTTACTAATCCTACATAGCCTGTGCCGACTACAGCAATTTTCATCAGTTATCTCGTTTTTTATTCCGCTGATTTTCACGGAAAAGTTTCATAATACAGTTAAAAGCCCCCAAAATATAAAAAATATCCTATCCCGCTGAATATTCCAACACTTTCGAGGTGATATATTCCAGCTGCTCTTCATCCAGTTCGGTATGCATAGGTATTGAGATCACTCTTTCCGTCAGCCAGTCCGTTACCGGCAATTCCCGGGGCGCGGCATTGAAGTGTTCAAACATCTTCTGCTTATGACCGGGCACAGGGTAATAAATCATGGCAGGAATGCCATTATCATTCAAAAACTTCTTGAGCCCATCACGGAAGGTGGCAGGATCATCCATTCCTTTTAATTGAAGCGTGTATTGATGAAAGACGTGGTTGCAATAACCGGCCCTCGCAGGAACCTCCAGGTACGCACAATCCTTAAACCGGGAATCGTAATAGGCTGCAGTCTTTTGTCTCGCCATGATGTATTCATCCAGGTGTGCGAGCTTTATGCCCAGGATGGCAGCCTGTATTGAATCAAGACGGCTGTTGCATCCCACCATGTCATGGTAGTATTGCCGGGTTTGGCCATGATTGGCGATTATCCTCATCTTTGAGGCCAATGCATCATCATTGGTGAAGATCGCCCCGCCATCGCCAAAAGCACCTAAATTTTTGCTGGGATAAAATGAGGTTGCTCCAATGTGGCCGATAGCTCCGGTTCTTTGCTTTTTCCCATTTTTGAAAATATAATCGCAACCAATGGCCTGGGCATTATCTTCTATCACATGCAGGCCATGTTTGGAGGCAATTTCCATTATCGCTTCCATGGGAGCGGCCTGTCCATAAAGGTGTACCGGTACAATTGCCTTCGTTTTTGGGGTAATGGCCTTTTCAAGGTCGGCGGGGTCCATGCAAAAGGTAGAGGGATCTACTTCTACGAAAACGGGAGTGAGTCTTAACAGTGCTATTACCTCAGTTGTGGCAATGTAAGTGAATGAAGGTGTGATCACCTCATCGCCGGGTTGCAAATCAAGCGCCATCATCGCAATCTGCAATGCATCCGTACCATTGGCACAGGGAATGGTATGCTTTACCCCTACATACCCGGAGAGGTTTGCCGCAAATTCATGAACAGCTTTTCCATTGATAAAGGCCGAACTATCCATAACGTCCAAAACTGCTTTATCGACCTCAGGTTTAATCCTCAGGTATTGCGAACGGGTATCCACCATTTGTATTGGGCGCATCGGATGAGTGTTTAGGTTTGAACAACCTTTGAACGATCGTTAAAATATCAGACGGCATGCCTTAAAAACCAGCTACTTCCTTCTTCTCTATCTACCCTCTGAAAGCGGCGCAAAAATAGTAAAATACAGGTAGTTTAACAGATTGCTTTTACTTTTGCCACTTAACTAAATGCAGGCCTTGGGTGTACTTTTCTACAATATTTTTCTTTTCCTTTTCAAGATTGGTATCTATATCGCCTCATTATTCAATGAGAAGGCCCGAAAATGGGTGCGGGGCCGTAAAGATCTGATGCACCGGTTACAGGAGAGCATCGGGCAAACTCAGGGCTTGATCTGGATGCATTGCGCTTCACTGGGCGAATTTGAACAAGGCAGGCCGTTATTGGAAAGTATCAGGAAGAATTGGCCGAACCGTAAAATCCTGCTCACTTTCTTCTCTCCTTCAGGTTACGAGGTAAGAAAAAATTATGAAGGAGCGGACTGGGTATATTTTCTCCCGCTGGATGGAGCAGTTAATGCAAGAAGGTTTTTGGAAATTACGAGGCCGGCTCTTGTGATCTTTGTGAAATACGAGTTCTGGTATTATTATTTGAAAAAAATCAAGTACCGTAATATACCTCTGATCCTGGTCTCTGCTTATTTCAGGCGGGATATGTCATTTTTTAAATGGTATGGAACCCTGCAGCGAAAAATGCTTTCCCGTTTCGACCAGCTGTTCGTACAAAACCAGCAATCGAAAGTATTGCTAAGAGCAATTGGGCTTGACAAAATTTGTACGGTCACGGGTGATACCAGGTTTGACCGGGTAATCAGCATTTCCGAAAAATTTGAACCGATACCCCACCTGGATAGATTTATCGGTGATGCAAGGTTAGTGGTAGCCGGTAGCACATGGCCTGGTGATGAGGAGGTATTGAAAGAAGCTTTAAATGACCTTTTCGAAAACAACGTCAAGCTGGTGATCGCCCCCCATGAAATCAATGAGGAACATTTGGCGGATATTGAAGAATTGTTTCCTTCTTCAAAGCGGTATTCAAAAATTTCACAGGAAGAATTACGAGCGGCGAACGTGTTAATAATTGACAACATTGGAATGTTAGCCCGACTATATAAATATTCAATGTTTTCCTTTATTGGAGGAGGTTTTGCCAAAACGGGCATCCATAATGTGCTGGAAGCTGCGGTGTATGGGAAACCGGTATTTTTTGGACCGAATTACGGAAAATACAGGGAAGCAGTGGACCTTGTAACACTAGGCGGGGCTATACCCGTGAATAATGGAACTGAACTCAAATCAAAAATTCAAAACTTACTAAGTGATACACGGGAGTACCAAAGAAAAAGCAGTGTCTCTCATGAATATGTGTGGGTAAATAAGGGGGCAACTGAAAAGATCATTCGATTTATTCAGGAGAAGCGTCTTTTAACAAGTTGATCAAACTGTTGAACGGTACGGTTTTCATTATCCCAACCAATCTTCACTTTCAGTTCACGGTTGATCCAGTATTCCGCTTCAGGATAAATATTAAAGCTGTTGATGGTTTTGATGCTTCGCTCATACATAGCTTCATCACCCCTGAAAAGGTCATTGATAAAAAGAAACCGGTCATTGATGCCAATGGCTTTTCGCAGGTCCTTTACAGGTGTTTCTTTCAGCACTTCGAGTAACTCGGTTTTTCCCTGTTTCAATTTATCATTTAATGATTCCTGGTTGGCCAGGTTTCCATCGTCTTTTTTTACCTGTTGTGAAAGGGTAGGAATTTCGGTCATGGGGTCGAACACCATATCCAGTTGTCCGTTGTCCTGCACAATGGCAACAGAACCGTGGTCAACAAGTACCGTTTCTTTTACTTCCTTTACGGGTTCTTCCACCCTGGGAGCATATTTTTCATACTGGAAATTAGAGCCTGAGGGCATTACCACAGCCACTTTGGAGGTGCCGAGGGTTCGGGATGGTCTGGGCTGTGACAATCGCGCAAGTTCTTCATGCAATTCCTTTACTGTGGCCAGGAGAAGGGAAGGATCAGCATGCTGATCATATTGCTCTTGCAATCTTGAAATTAGGAGTTCAATATGTTCCATTGTTTATCGCAGATTAAAGGATTACCTTATCTTAAGGATTAGAAGAAATAGAGGCGGCGGGATCAATCAATCGGTTTGTTCCTTTTCTTTGCAGCCGGCACACAGTTCCTAATCAATAAAATCGGCACCTGAAGTTACAAACTGTTTGCCAATAAACTTATTGTCTTTTTGTTGTGAATAAATCTTAACAATGTTTATTGAACCTAATATTCGCGGGGAACGCCGCGGATGGATAGAAGTGATATGTGGCTCCATGTTCAGCGGAAAGACAGAAGAACTTATCCGGCGATTAAAAAGGGTGAGAATTGCGAACCTGAAGGTGGAGATTTTCAAACCGGCTATTGATATCAGGTATGATGAAGTTAAAATTGTATCTCACGATACCAATGCGATCCAATCGACCCCGATTGATAATTCGCAGAAAATCCTTCTTTTTGCTCAGGGAGTTGATGTGATAGGCATTGATGAGGCGCAATTTTTCGACGCGGAATTACCAAGGGTTTGTGATGAACTCGCCTACCGGGGAATGCGAGTGATAGTGGCCGGCCTGGATATGGATTACCTGGGAAATCCTTTTGGGCAAATGCCCTATATCATGGCCAAGGCTGATTATGTGACCAAGCTCCATGCGATTTGTGTCAAATGCGGACATATTGCCAATTATTCATACCGCAAGATCCCGAATGACGACCAGGTGATGCTGGGTGCCACTGACGTGTATGAGCCGAGGTGCAGGGTTTGTTATACACTGGCACCTGAGTAGGCGATGATCAATGACCGTTGATAGACGCCTAGGCTGACCTGAATTAACAATTATTGAATGACTTGAACGACTCTTGAAAGACTTGAACGAAATCAAACGAAATTGAACCTCTCACACATCTCAACATTGCTCAAAAAAGACCTCCTGCTGGAGGTCCGCCAGCAATATAGTTTCTATGGCATCCTGTTGTATGTTGGTGCCACGGTGCTGGTATTACAAATGGCGATCAGTGAGCCGGAGTCAAAAGTCTGGAATGGCTTGTTTTGGGTGATACAATTATTTATCTGCATAAACGCAGTGGCTAAAAGTTTTTTGCAGGAAAGCCGTGGAAGAATGCTCTACTTCTACACTATTGCTTCTCCGGCAGATTTTGTGTTGGCCAAATTGCTCTTCAATACCATTCTCATGTTCGTGATGAGTTTGTTGAGTTTGCTTCTTTTCAGCCTGTTTCTCGGTAGCCCGGTAGTAAAAACATTCACTTTCATCGGCCTTGTTGTGCTGGGCGGATGGAGCCTTAGCCTGGTTTTTACGTTTCTCGCGGCAATTGCTGCCAGAGCGCAGCAAAATGCGGCTATCATGGCCGTATTAGGGTTTCCACTTATTATTCCGCAATTGCTATTATTAATGAAGCTATCGAATGCAGTGTTCAATCCGCTTCTTTCTATTTCTGTCTCTACCATATTATTGCTCGTGGCGTTGGATTTGCTGGTGATCATGCTCGCCGTGATCTTGTTTCCGTTTCTGTGGAAGGAATAGATTACTATTTCACTGGTCATTTTTTGCATTCGTCCCAGCAGCCGCCCAAAAGTTTGTCGCGATTAAAATCCGGAATTTTTTTACTCACCTTTTATTAATTGCTTTACTATTTTTCATCGCCGAATGGGGGAAAAAGTTGTCCGAAAAATATAAATCGGGGTAGCGTGAAAGGAATGCCGCGAATCATAAATGGAGAGTGAGGGAATAAATTGGTAGTGAGGAATGGCGGAAAAAAATTATCGGAAATAATAAACCCGGGTTGAGTGAAAGAATTCCAGCAATCATAAATGGAGGGTGAGGATTGCCTGGAAAAAAGATCGGGAAAGACTGAAAATTTTCGGAAAGTAAATAAGAACGGGCTGAGTGAAACAAATTCCGCGAATCATAAATGGAGAGTGAGGGAATAATTGCCAGGGAAAAAAGATCGAGAATGGTTGAACAAATTGTTGGGAAATTATAAAGCCGGGTTGAGTGAAAGAATTCCTGCAATCATAAATGGAAGTGAGGATTGCCAGGAAAAAATGATCGAGAAAGGCTGAACATCTTCGGAAAGTAAATAAGAACGGGTGGAGTGAAAGAATTCCAGCAATCATAAATGGAGGGTGAGGATTGCCAGGAAAAAAAGATCGAGAAAGACTGAACATTTTCGGAAAATAAATAAAAACGGGTTGAGTGAAAGAAATTCCGCGAATCATAAATGGAGAGTGAGGGAATAATTGCCAGGGAAAAAAGATCGAGAATGGTTGAACCAATTGTCGGGAAATTATAAAGCCGGGTTGAGTGAAAGAATTCCAGCAATCATAAATGGAAGTGAGGATTGCCAGGAAAAAAAGATCGAGAAAGACTGAACATTTTCGGAAAGTAAATAAGAACGGGCTGAGTGAAAGAAATTCCGCGAATCATAAATGGAGAGTGAGGGTATAAATTGCCAGGGAAAAAAAGATCGAGAATGGCTGAACAAATTGTTGGGAAATTATAAAGCCGGGTTGAGTGAAAGAATTCCAGCAATCATAAATGGAAGTGAGGATTGCCAGGAAAAAAGATCGAGAACGGCTGAACCAATTGTTGGTAAATTATAAATCGGGTTGAGTGAAAGAAATTTCGCGAATCATAAACGAAGAGTGACGGAATAAATTGTCAGTAAAAATGATCGAGAATGGCTGAAAAAAATTGTCAGGAAAAAAGGTAGAGAAGGCTGAAAATTTTCGGACAGCAAATAAATTCGGGGTGAGTGAAGGTAATTCAGCGAATCATAAATGGAGAGTAAGGGAATAAATTGTCAGGAAAAAAGGTCGGGAAAGGCTGAAAATTTTCGGAAAGTAAATAAGAACGGGCTGAGTGAAAAAAATTCAGCGAATCATAAATGGAGAGTGAAGGAATAAATTGTCAGGAAAAAAGGTCGGGAAACGCCGAAAAATTTCGGATAGCAAATAAATTCGGGGTGAGTGAAAGAAATTCAGCGAATCATAAATGGAGAGTAAGGGAATAAACTGTCAGGAAAAAAGGTCGGGAAAGGCTGAAAATTTTCGGATAGCAAATAAATTCAGCTTGAGTGAAAGAAATTCAGCGAATCATAAATGGTGAGGGAAGGAATAAATAGTCAGTGAAAATAGATCGAGAATAGTTGAAAAAATTGTCGAAAAATTATAAATCCGGGTTCAATGAAAGAAATTCCGGAGATTTTGACCAGGCAGGTTTTCCCGCCCGCGGGGCCCTCCCTCCCCCGCCTTCCAACCTTCCGTTTTTTCTGCCCTGGCAATGACCGTCCTGGACGCTTAAAGCATCATTTTTTTCAGTCCACACCCTCCATCCTGCCCGGCAACCCGGTTGTTCAGCTAATTTTTTTCTCTCTCAACATATGGATCCAAATGATCGATCAAAACACAAATCTCCATTAACTGCCAGCCAAAACCATGAGAAAAAAAACAGTTCTACCGGTTTTTTCACCCCAAAAATTCAGAAAAACACGGAACAAATTCGCTCAAAAAAACCTCCCCCCAATTGTCCATTCCTCCAACCTTCACACCACTCCATTCTGCACTGCCATACAACCAAATAATACATTCCTGTTTTCGCCCATTCCCTCCGCCCTTTGTACAAAAGCCATTAACCCCTGCTTCGCCGGGAAAAAGTCCAGCCAATCGCAACCTGATAATTACCGGAAATGATAAACCAGCCTTCTTAATATTTATTTCCCCGAAACCATTTCGCATATTCCCCCGTATTTTTTCTCTGACTTTGACGATATCAGGAATTTCAAACCGCCACACTACCAAAATCTTCAAATTTTCAAATTTTCCCCCCTAATTTTGCACGACTTTCCGATCGGTCCTCAACAAATAGATTATGAAAAAGTCATGGTGGAAGATTCTTTGTGTTGCCTTATTGGTATATACCTTTACCGCCGGACTTTTGTGGAATGTGCCCTACCTGCCTGCGCTTGAAGAAACCATTCGCAATCTTTACTTTCACGTTTGCATGTGGTTCGCCATGATGATCCTCTTCACCATTTCCGTGATAAATGCCATCAGGTACCTCCGCACATTGGATCTGAAATATGATACCTATTCCCGGCAGTACGCAACTTCAGGAATCGTGCTCGGAATACTGGGATATACCACTGGAGCAATCTGGATGAGCTATACCTGGGCCGACCCGAATAACCCCCTGTTTGAATCATTCAGCGCCCTGGCAAGAGAACCTAAATTGATTGGCGCCGCCGTAGGGTTATTAATTTATTTCGCATACATGGTGCTTCGCGACTCAGTAAAAGACATGGACCAACGTGCAAGGATCAGTGGAGTGTATAACATATTTGCCTATGCAATGCTATTTCCTTCATTATACATCGTACCACGTTTATTGCCTAGCTTGCACCCTGGTGCAGAAGGAAATCCTGCTTTAAATACAAACGATGTCAGCCCTGAAATGAGAATTGTATTCTACCCGGCCGTAATTGGATGGACCCTGCTCGGAGTTTGGATCACAACTCTCAAGATCAGATTAGCATTATTAAAGGAACGAAAACTGGCTAAATGAGAAAATTAAAGGCGTTATTACTTTCCCTTGCTCTATTTGTTGTACCAACGTTGTTATTCGCACAGGATGGAAAACAAAGCAGCTTCGGTGAATTTATGCGCAGCAGCGGAAGAATTTATGTAGTGGTGGCGGTAATGCTTACTATACTTGCCGGACTCATCATCTACCTTGTGAGACTCGATAAGAAGATCAGCCGGATGGAAAAAAATGAACAATAAATGTCATGTGCCGAATGGAAAAGGCATTATAAATAAATCATAACGAAAAAACGATTGCTTTAAACAAAACATTGAATCATGTCAGAACAGTACAGTTTCTTTGGCGCAGTTGAAAGGAGTTTCGACAAGGCCGCAAAATTCACCAAGTGGGAACCCGGCATCCTAACACAGATCAAAGCATGCAATGCCGTCTACCGCATGCGATTCCCTATAAAGAGAGATGATGGAAGCATTGAAGTGATCGAAGCTTACCGCGTTCAACACTCCCAGCATAAAACGCCTTGTAAAGGTGGTATTCGCTTTGCTGCCGAAGTAAACCAGGATGAAGTGATGGCCCTCGCAGCACTCATGACCTATAAATGCGCCATCGTGAATGTACCTTTCGGTGGCGGTAAAGGTGGTATTAAGATCAATCCACGCGATTATTCACCTTATGAACTGGAAAAGATCACCCGCCGTTATACTGCAGAACTAATTAAGAAAAATTTCATTGGCCCGGGTACTGATGTACCTGCACCTGACTACGGTACCGGTGAAAGAGAAATGGCCTGGATACTCGATACGTATTCTGCCATGCACCCCGGTGAAATCGATGCCGCTGGTTGTGTAACCGGCAAACCCGTTTCCCAGGGAGGCGTTCGCGGTCGCCGCGAGGCTACAGGCCTCGGCGTTTTCTTTGGACTACGTGAAGTTTGCAACATGCCTGACATCATGGGCAAACTCGGCCTTTCTATTGGTGTGGAAGGAAAGAAAGTAATAGTACAGGGTCTTGGAAACGTGGGCTATCATTCCGCAAAATTCTTCCAAAATGCAGGAGCCGTAATCACCGCTCTCGCTGAATATGAAGGTGCCATTTCAGATCCCAATGGATTAGACGTGGATGAAGTGTTCCAGCACAGAAAGAAGACCGGCTCCATCCTCAACTTCCCAGGAGCAACAAATCTCAAAACAAATACCGATGCACTGGAATTGGAATGCGATATTCTTATTCCTGCTGCACTGGAAAATGTAATTGATGGAAACAACGCCCCGCGTATTAAAGCAAAAATCATCGGCGAGGCGGCTAACGGACCGCTTTCTCCTGAAGCCGATGAGATCCTCGCTAAAAAAGGTATCATCGTTGTGCCTGATATGTATCTAAATGCAGGCGGGGTTACAGTTTCCTATTTCGAATGGCTGAAAAACCTGAGCCACGTTCGTTACGGAAGAATGGAAAAACGCTTCAATGAGAACATGAACTCTCACATTCTTGGGCAAATCGAAGGCCTTACCGGCAAAACCGTTACAAGCAAAGAACGTGAATACATCCTTCACGGTGCTGATGAGGTTGATCTGGTATACAGCGGTTTGGAAGAAACCATGATCACAGCTACAAACGAGATCATGAATGAATGGAAGAATAATCCTGACATCCCTGACATGCGCACTGCAGCATATGTTGTAGCTATCAATAAGGTAGGAACCAGCTATGCTGAACTGGGTATCTTCCCATAATATGCTTTAAGGTAACAGGAGGGTGAATACCCGCTCTCCTGTTACCTTTCTAATAGGATTCTAATCGTCCACTGAATCCATTTCGTTTATCGAACGATAATTTCGTTAAATAACTCAATAAAGATGCGAAAGGAATTAATCATTCTTATCCTGATTATTTTCGCTTCCTGTAACAACGACCCTCTTGAAACGGAAACCCGAAGCGACTCTACTGTCATAATTGAACCAGGCCAACCCACAACAAAGCCCGTTTCAGATACATCTATTCAGGACGCAAGCGGATGTTATCTGAAAGTACTTGGCCGTGATACCATGATTGTACAGCTTGATCAGCATGGTGATAGTTTATCCGGTAAAATGGTCTTTGATAATTTTGAAAAAGACGGAAGTCGGGGTACCGTTCATGGCAAGATCAGCCGCAATACCATAAAGCTTTGGTATGACTTTCATTCAGAAGGTATGCAAAGCGTAATGGAAATCTGGTTCCGCCTCGAAGGAAAAGAGTTGATTCGTGGCATCGGTTCGTTTGGCGTAAAAGGAGATACCTCCTATTATACCCATCCTCCTGATATACAATACGCAGATGACCAGCGTTTCAGGAAAGTGAAATGCTCCACATTAAAGCTGCCAGAATAATAGCCTAGTTTATATCCTCACTTTTCTTCAGCCTTTCTACCACACCCTCAACGTGTTTCCTGCTTTGAGTATCCGGTGCCAGGGTTACTGCCAGGTTCGCGAATTTTAATGCATTCTTAAAATCATGCATAGCTGAATAACCTCTTGTAAGCCCCATCACAGTGGTAAACTCTTTTGGATGCTTCTTATAGTTCAATTCAAATGCCTCCATGGCATCCTTCGCTTTCTTTCCAGCAATCAACTGCCTGCCATATTGATGCAGTTCAAGCATTGAAGCCATTGGCATTGCCTTCTTCATAATACTGTCAGCCTCCCTTACCCTGCCTAATTTCTCAAGTATCGCTGCCTTAGTTGAAAGAGTAGTAAAGTTGGCATTCCCGATAAACGTACCGCTTATCGCCTGGTCAGCCCATTTCAACCCGTCATCCAAGGCTACATTCCTGTCAAGCGTATACCTTGCCGCCTGCACATAACTCTGCCACCCGGGTATGAAACTCTTCTCTCCTCTCAATTCCTGCCGAAATGATGCTAATTGTATCTTATCTACATCAACTTCCACCTTAAATGGAATCATCAATTTTTCCCAACTCAGTGCTACCGTAGCCGAGTTCTCCGTCTGGTTAATGAATTCATACTTTAACCACTCCACGCTGGCAGGTAACCTTACTGGTTTTACCATAATCCGCAGTGCATCCTCCTTTTCATCATAAAAATAACTTCCCCAACTGGCATTATTTTTTGAAAAGATCAGCGTGCATTGGTCAGGATGAAACGCTATGAAAAAACCATATTTACCAGCGGCAAGATCTTTTCCTTCAATCTTTACATCATGAGAAAATTCAATGGTGGTGTTTTCATTCGCACCTGCTCTCCAGGGTGATGACTTACTCGTACCAAACTGCAAATCTGCAAAACCTGTATACACAAGCTGACCCCAGATCTTATCTTCCCTCCCTTTCACACCCGGGCGGTCATAGTGTATCGTCACATCAGTAAGTCCAATCCTTTCACCTACCATCGCCTTTTTGTTTCCACCCTCAGGTGCCACGGTTAATTGCGCAAACGCAGCCGTAGTAATTACAAGCAAAAGCCAACTGAATAACAGACCTTTTTTCATGGTGTATTTTTTTATATTCCTATCTGACTGCATGCAGTCTTCAAATGAAGGAATTTTGAAGCAATCTAAACTGAAAAAAGTTTACCTGCTTTACTTTTTTACAAATGCCGGTTATGTATGATGAAGTGTTCCAGCCCGTGATATGAGGTTTGGGTGGTGAAAAGATTGTCTTAACTTGAGTGAATGAAGCAGTGGACAGTTGAAAAAATCATTGGCATCTATCACCTCAGTGGTGTGAGGGAAACCGCTTCAGGTTTCCGGCTGAATCCTGATGGTACGTTCCAGTTTTTCTTCACTTACGGCGCTCTGGACAGGTATGGTTCTGGCGATTGGCACATCGAGCACGACCATGTGATACTTCAGAGCCGCCCCTGGCCAGGCAAAGACTTCTCGCTTCAAAAAGAAAGTGTATTGAATGACGGCCTGGTTACGGTAAAAATCATTGGCAATCCACAACTGGTTAGTCATGCTTTTGTTAGTCTTAAAAATGGAGAAACCGGCACCTGGGTAAAGACCAATGAAGCCGGCGAAGCGGGATTTCAACCACGACGGGTAAGTACAATATCCGTGGTATTTGAATTCTGCCCTGAAAGGTTCACTCATTTTCGCATTGAAGATGCAGGCAATGATTATTTTGAATTAAAATTCGAACCCTGGCTGATGGAAGTATTCTTCGATAATTTCCCTCTAAAAATTGAACGGTATGGATTGACGGGGAAGCACCCCCTCATGAGGGGAGAGAAATATGCCTATGAAAAAGCGTAATAACGCTTGCTCCGACTTCCTTGAGCCAGGCGATTTTCCCCTTACCTTATGTTATCCGGGCGTAGGTTTATTAAACCCAAAATTACCAACCAGTTGAAAGTCCTAATAAATCCTTGAACGGCGGGTATTAACGAAAAACGCCTGCCCAACCACCGGCGGGAAGAAGGTGTTTAAGGGCATCCCAAAATTTCACAAAGCTTATTTTCCAACTCTTCTCCTCGTAAATTCTTCGCTACAATCTTTCCCGAAGGATCGATCAGAAAATTCTGCGGGATACTTTGTACACGGTATTGCCTGGCAACTTCATTGTCCCAAAACTTAAGATCACTCACGTGCGTCCAGGTCAGGTTATCCGCATGTATCGCCTGCAACCACTTGTCTTTCTGACCCTGCCTGTCAAGTGATACGCCCAACACCGTAAAATTCTTGTCCTTGAACTTATGAAAAGTCTTTACCACGTTAGGGTTCTCCACCCTGCACGGGCCGCACCAGCTCGCCCAAAAGTCAAGCAGTACATATTTGCCCCTGAATGAAGAAAGCGAGACCGGGTTGCCAAGCGTATCAGCCTGCGTAAAATCAGCCGCCATACTTCCAATGGCTGTTGCCTTGGTTTCAGCAATCGTTTCCTTCAAATAATTTCCATACAGATTATTCGTAGCTGAAGATTTGAGCTTGTTGAATCTTTTTTCAGTGAGAAAAATATCATCATTCAGCTGAATAGTTGCAGCCAAAAGAAAACTGCTGACAGGTGAAGATTTATACTTATTAACGAATCTGTCTATTTCTTTCTGAATTTTCGACCTCGTCTCCACCAGCTTTTCATGTACACTATCCTTCCTGCTAAACTGCCATTGCTGGTTGAGTTTGGTCAATGACTCGAAAAGAGGATTGAACGTTTTCTGGAAAATATCGAAAACCGCCTGGGAATGCGAGCCCGTGATCTTAATAGTCTTAAGATCTTCCACATTGCCGGATATTTTCACTTTCGAGTTATCAAGAAACAATGTTACCCTTCGTGTATTATCAAAGCTCATATTGACAAGCATCGGCTCGCTTAATACAGTTGACATTGAAAAGACCCCCTTATTACTAACACCTTTCGCCAACGTATCTGTAGGCCGGTTAAGGTCTGTAATGCTCACCACAGCCTGGTCAGCCAGGCCGGTAAGATTGCCTGTCACGATTAATTTTTTCTGGGAAAATGCAAGCAATGGAGAAAGGAGTAACAACAGGAAACAACTTTTCATATCTCACCCGGTTTTTATTAAGGTTTCAAAGATAAAATCTTTTAAAGTAGGAACGAAGTATTCAATGGTGTAAGAGCCTTTGAAGGAACTGTTTAACAGAATTTTCTATAGGAATATCACGCGAAAAGCTGCGAATGAATGCGCTTCCGACAATCGCGCCACGCACATACTGGCACACAGTGTCAAAATCCTCCTTTTTGGCAATCCCAAATCCTACCATTACCGGATTCTTTAGGTTAGATTCCTTTAATCGCCGGAGGTACGCCTCGTTTGTTTGGAAAACCGTATTACCTGTAGTGGATGATGATGAAACCGCATACAGGAAACCAGAACTTAATTCATCAATGCTTCTTAATCGTGAGTCAGAAGTTTCAGGGGTTGCAAGAAAAACAAAATCGAGTTGAGCGCTTTTTACAATCCCTTTATACTCGTTTTTGAATTCATTCATCGGCATATCAGGCAATATAAGACCATCCACCCCGGCAGCTGCCGCGTCAATACAAAACCGCTCAAATCCATATTGCATCACCGGGTTCAGGTAGCCCATAAGGATGATTGGCAATTCATCATGTTGTGTTGATGCACGAAATTGACTGATTTGGTCGAAAAGGATCCTAATCGTAATCCCGTTTTTGATTGCTATGGCACTGCTCTCCTGGATTACGGGCCCATCAGCCAACGGGTCGCTATAGGGCATCCCGATCTCGATCATATCAGCTCCATGCGTTGCCAATGAGTGCATCACTTGCACTGTGCTTCCCAATTGCGGATAGCCTCCGGTGCAATACACGCTAAGAACGCGCGATGGCTTTCGCTCAAATAATTTGCTGATCCGGCTCATGCAATCAATTTCCCGTCACACTTATGTTGTAGCTCTCATCATCGATAGTGACTACCCGGTAGGTTGGATAGCTGTCAATATCCAGAATGATCCTGTAACCTGAAGTAGCTTTTCCGCCCGCTTTTGGAAAATTCACCTGTACGGTATCTCCCCTGCGCTCGCTTGAAACCTCATCCTTATTAAAATCAGCAGGCAGGCATTTATCAAACTCGAAACGCTCACCTCCAAAATTGGCTGTTACTTTAAATGAATTGGAAAGCCCGGAACAATGATCACCCAATCTTTCTGATTTAATCTTATGCTCCACGAATGGCTGACGGTCGCAAGAAGAAATGGTTAGAAATACAAAAACGATGGCAAGAAATTTTATCATGTCCTTTTTTTTAATGAATATACTGCATATAAGTTGCAAGGTCTTTATCCCCTCTGCCGCTCAGGCAAATTATAATAGTTTCATCATGGTTAAATGGCAATTTTTTGAGCGCAGCGAGTGCATGCGCTGATTCAAGCGCGGGTATGATTCCTTCCAGGGCAGCCAGCTCAAATGCCGCCTCAAGGGCTTCATCATCACTGGCAGATAAAAACTGAGCCCTGCCAGAGCGAAATAAATTAGCGTGCATCGGCCCTATCCCAGGATAATCGAGCCCGGCTGAAATGCTATGCGGTTCCATCACCTGCCCGTCCTTCGTCTGCATTACCAGGCTTTTGCTACCATGCAAAATACCAGGTGTGCCCAATTGCGTAGTTGCGGCCGTTCTGCCTGAGCTTAACCCATGGCCCGCTGCTTCTACAGCTATCAATTTAACTGATGGCTCATTCAGGTAATAAAAAAATGCGCCGGATGCATTGCTTCCACCTCCAACGCTTGCTATCACGTAATCAGGTAATTCAGCTCCGCCCATTTCAGCTAATTGCCTGCGCGTCTCTTTACTGATCACGCTCTGAAATCTTGCCACCATGTCAGGATATGGATGTGGCCCTACAACGGACCCAATGATGTAATACGTATTGAGCGGGTTATTGATCCAGTCACGGATCGCCTCGTTGGTCGCATCCTTCAGCGTTTTACTACCAGATGTAGCCGGCACTACCTTCGCGCCTAACATTTTCATACGCGCAACATTTGGAGCCTGCCGCTCTATATCTTTCTCTCCCATGTATACAATGCACTCGAGCCCCATCAGTGCACATACCGTTGCCGTTGCTACGCCGTGCTGGCCAGCTCCTGTCTCAGCTATTATCCTTTTCTTATTAAGGCGCTTTGCCACTAATACCTGGCCAATAGTGTTGTTAATCTTATGTGCTCCGGTATGGCAAAGATCTTCCCGCTTGAGAAATATCTTCCCATTATACCTTTCGCTGAGCCTGCTGGCAAAGTATAGCGGAGTAGGCCTTCCGGCATAATTTTTTAAAAGATCAAAATATTGTTTCTTAAATGATTCACTTTCGATAATTGACAGGTAATTCAACCTCAATTCTTCTACATGGGGAAACAACATTTCAGGAATGTACGCACCACCAAATTCACCATAATACCCCTGCTCGTCAGGCCGGTCATATCTTATTTCAGCTTGCATAATAATAGAAAGTTTATTGCCGTAACCGCTCCACGAATTGTTTAATCTTCATCATGTCCTTCACCCCCGCACTAACTTCAAATTTGCTATTGATGTCAACGGCAAACAATTTTCTGGCCTGTTCAGTGGCTGCAAAATTTTTCAGGTTCTCTTCATCGCCTGATTCGATACCCCCACTTAAGAAAAATATTTTGTCAATATCTACATTCATTAACACTGTCCAGTCAAATTTCTTACCTGTACCGCCATAGCCTGCGCCCAACGTATCAAACATGTACATATCGCATGCATCATCAAATGGTTTCAACATCCATTCAAGCGGATCACCATCTGACAACCTGAAAGCTTTTATTACGCTCACATAATTTGATACGCGTTCGCAAAATCGCGGGCTTTCATCTCCATGTAATTGAACCATGTCAAGCCGGTAATCGTCAACCGTCTTCATCAGCTCTTCGTAATCCATATTCACAAATACTCCCACCTTTCCTATTTTTCCTTTAATAATTTTCATTTTCTCAGGCGGGATCTTTGAACCCACATAGCGGGGAGATTTGGGATAGAAAATAAAACCCGCCAGGTCAACCCCCATTTCTTCCAGGGCAATGACCTGTGCTGGCAACGTGATCCCGCAAACCTTGATTCGCCCCCGAAATGCATGGGGAGGATCATTTATTGCGTTGACAGGATTATCCATTGTTGCTTGCCTTTAAATGATTAATAAATTCGGCAAAAGCAATCGTGGGATTCTCAGCTTTCATGAACTTCTCACCTATGAGAAATCCTTTAAAACCGGCTTTTCTTAAAGTTACAATGGTTTCCACACTATCAATTCCACTTTCAGAAATGGAAATAAATCCTGGGGGAATCTTGTTAATAAGCTTTAGAGACGTTTCAATGTCAACCTCGAAGGTATTCAGGTTCCTGTTATTGATCCCAACAATATCAACATTCTCGCAAATATGATCGAGTTCGCGTTCATCGTGGATCTCAAGCAGTACCTCGAGCCCAATGCTTTTTGCATACGATGAAAATTCTTTCACCTGCTCCTTTTGAAGACATGCCGCAATTAATAATATCACATCCGCGCCAAAAGCTTTTGATTCCGCAATCTGCCAGGCGTCAACAATAAAATCCTTTCGCAACACCGGCACATCCGTAATGATCTTAGCCTGGATTAAATCATCAAGGTCACCGCCGAAATATTGCTCGTCAGTAAGAATTGATACCCCCGCTGCCTGCCTGTTATATTCTTTAACCACTGACTCTACTTCCACTTCTTTTGATTTGAACCAGCCTTTACTCGGGCTTCTACGCTTGAATTCTGCTATGATCCCCCGATTCTCCGCTGCGAGCAGACTATTCTTTAATGATCGATTGGTAAATTGCCAGAAGAATCCTTCCTTTTCGAACCGGGCAATACTACTTAGCGGTTTGAATCGTTCAACCTCTTTTCTCTTGGCTGCAACTATTTCGGTTAAAATGCTCATGCTTGACCCTATTTATTTTTGCATAGCCATCAATTTCTCAAATGACTGTAGCGCTATTCCTTCCTCCAGGCTTTTTACTGCTGCGAGGTAGGCCTCATTATATAGACCATACTTACCGGTGCAATGCAAGGCCATCGCCGCATTCGCCAATACCACTGCATTTTGCGACCATGTGCCTTCTGCCCTAAGGATCGTCTTAAATATCCTTGCGGATTCCTCCACTGAACTTCCTCCCAAAATATCGCCTGCTGATACCCTTCTTTTTCCCAACTCTTCCGGCGTCATTATACGCTCGCCTTTTTCCGTAATTACCTTAGTGTCATTTGTAAGAGATATCTCATCATAACCATCCAGTCCATGAATGATAGTGAATGGCTGTTCAGTTAATTGAAGAAAATAATTATAGATCCGCGCCATTTCAAGATTGTAAACTCCAACCAGCTGGTAACGCGGTGCTGCCGGATTGACCAGGGGCCCCAGCATGTTAAAGAACGTTCGCATACCCAGGTTCTTTCTTACATGTGATACAACTTTCAATGCAGGATGGAACAACGGTGCGTGTAGAAAACAAATACCAGCTTCCGTTAATTCATCATGCAATACTTCCTCTGAGGTTTTGAACCGGTACCCGAGCTGCTCCATTACATTACTTGAACCGCTGATGGATGATGCACCATAGTTCCCGTGTTTTGCCACTTTCTGCCCCGCCCCTGCTACAATGAAGCAGGCCAGCGTAGATATGTTGAAAGTATTCTTTCCATCACCGCCGGTACCCACAATATCGATCAGGTCGCTGCCCAAATCAACCTTTACACTTAACTCGATCAATGCATCCCTGAATCCAAGCAATTCTTCAATGGCTATACTTCGCATGAGAAAGACCGTCATGAAGGCAGTTACTTCATGCTCATTGCAACTTCCTTTCCCGATATCAATAAGCACCTGGCGAGCCTGCTCGCGAGTCAGCGTCTTATGCTCAAACAGGTATTGCAGTATCTTCTTCATTACAATTATCCATTACAATAGCTTACTCACGTTTAACCAGTTTCTCAAAATCGTTTCACCATCTGGTGTCAGCACACTCTCGGGGTGAAATTGAACGCCCTGCACATTGTATTGCTTGTGTTGCAAAGCCATAATGTAGCCATTTTCATCTCTTGCAGTTACTTCCAGCTCGTTCGGAAAACCCTCGTCATCAACAATCCAGCTATGATATCTTCCTGCTTCCATAGTGCCTTGCAATCCTGTGAACACATCATTTGAGTGTGAAGCCTCATGACTTATAATTGTCACTGGTGTAGCCACACCGTGAAAAACCGTTTCAAGATTGATCAGTTTTCCGCCAAATGCTTCGGCGATCGCCTGGTGGCCCAGGCAAACGCCTAAAATACATTTCGTGGCTGCGTATTCACGAATCAGGGGAAGCAACAAGCCCGCCTCCCCTGGGATGCCGGGCCCTGGTGACAATATGATACGATCGTAACCAGCCACTTCGGAAAGGGCAATTTCATCATTTCGATATACGTCAACTTCCAGGCCTGTAATTTTCTTTACCAGGTGAACCAGGTTGTAGGTGAATGAATCGTAATTGTCAAAAACCAATATTCTTTCTGAATTTTTCATTTCTTCATTACTTATTAATTTCTTCAGCGAAAACAATTGCTTTCTTTAGCGCCCCGAGTTTGTTATTCACTTCCTGCAATTCTGAGCCGGGATCAGATGCTGCAACCACTCCCGCGCCTGCCTGGCAAATGAGTGAATTATTTCTGCTAAGGAAACTGCGGATCATGATGGCATGGTTACAATTTCCGTTAAAACCTATGTACCCTATTGCACCACCATAAAATCCACGGGCCTGCGGTTCGTAATTACCAATCAGTTCAATGGCCTTTATCTTAGGAGCCCCACTCAGTGTGCCTGCAGGAAATGTGACGGCAATAACATCAAAAACGCCCGCACTCTTTTTTAGACTTCCCTTCACCTCGCTTACCATGTGTATTACGTGAGAGTAAAATTGAATTTCTTTCATTCGTACAACCTTTACATCATCGCATACCCTCGACAAATCATTCCTGGCAAGGTCAACCAGCATTACATGTTCGGCATTTTCCTTCCTGTCACTTAACAACAATTCTGCAGCAAGATGATCAGCCTCATCATTGCCGGTTCTTTTAAACGTACCCGCGATAGGATGAAGCGTAGCTACACCGTCGCTTATCACCAGTTGCGCCTCCGGTGATGAGCCCATGATGCGATAGTCACCATAATCGAAATAAAACAGGTAGGGGGAAGGATTAATGTTCCGGAGCGCGCGGTATACATTGAAATCATCACCGGCATATGACTGTTCGAACCTCCTGCTAAGTACAACCTGGAATACATCACCGCGGTGGCAACTGGCTATTCCTTTTCGCACCATTTCAATAAACTCCGCGTCAGTCATGTTTGATCGTTCATCACCGTTTCGGTAAAAGGGATAAATGGGCACATCTTTCCCACGGATTAATGAATCAAGCAGTAAGCGATCAGATTCAATGCCGGGTAAAAGATTTTCGCAAATCGCCATTTCATCCTTAAAATGGTTTATGGCGATGACATATTGGTACAGTCGATACCTTATCAGGGGAAAATTACTTTCCCGTTTTTGCTGTTTTGTTATTCCTGAGTCAAATAATTGCACCGCATCATATCCCGTATAGCCGTACAGCCCCTGGGCGAATGAAGCTTCATGCGCCATTCCTTTCTCCACTTCAAAGCGTCGCATGAAATTTGAAAGCAACGCCGTAATCGTGTCAGTGCCTGAAAGTTCATGTTTTTGCGGGTCCTGGCCAGGATACTTTACCTCGACAGTATTAGCAGTACGTAATTCAATACCTGCAATAGCATTGATACAAATGAAAGAATAGCTGTTTTCCGCAACATGATGGTCAGTGCTCTCCAGCAGAATAGTATCCCTGAACCTGTCACGCAAGCGCAGGTAGATCCCCGCTGGAGTATACAAGTCAGCGGGCAATTTAGTTACTGTAGTCTTTAATGCTATTCGCTTCATTCTTTAATAGGGATATAAAAAAACCCCGACAAAGCCGGGGCGCAAATATGCTAACATAGCAATAACTCACATATCCCGGGAGGAATTTGCAAGCCACCACCATTGAATATTAATTTTTACCAGTGTCATAACATTACAAATATAAATTCAAAACTGCCAGACCCCAAATTCTTTTTAATTTTACGAATGTTCATCCGGTCAGTTCTAACAATCATTTTGATTTTGACATCATTTCTCATTTTCTCCCAACAACAGGATACTACTATATCGGGTATCAAAGTAGGGTTCAGGTATTCCATTTCTATTTTCCCCCCTGAATGGCAGGTTGCCCCCATCAGTGCAAAAGGCGAGCCCATGGATGTGAAAGAGATCCCAAGAATGAAAAAAGTTATGACCCTGGCGCTAGCAAAATATCCCCAGCGCGTTCTTAGCGACAATTTGCTGGCAGTTCATTTTTTAAAAGTCATGAAATTTTTCAACGTATCATACGGTGGTACTAATTCAAATGATGTGATTTACCTGGTCAACAACGGCAAATTGGAAGGTTATACGGATGAGTATCTTGAACAAACCTTTCATCATGAGCTCTCGAGTATACTGCTTAGGAATTTCGCTGATTTGCTTGACACAACCGCATGGAAAAAGAACAATGAACCGGGCTTTGAGTACAATGACCCCGAAAATGGAGTGGGCGCCATTCGCAACAATCAATCATCACAGGAGTTAGATACCAACTGGTGCGAAAAAGGCATCCTCACACAATATGCCTCATCAAGCATAGAAAATGATGTGAACACCATTGCCCAAAATCTTTTTTGCCCGGACGCCGATTTCTGGAAATATACCGACCGCTATCCGCGCTTAAAAGAAAAAGTGAAAATGCTGATAGCATTTTATTCCAGACTCCATCCCTTGTTGACGGAGGATTATTTTAGGAAGTTCGCCCGGTAATATCGTTGTTCGAGGGCCGTTGATCGATGATCGATGGTGGATGGTGGCTTCCTGGATTTGAATGGACATCCGGGGTTTCGGAGAACCTGTTGGGTTGTTCGATGAACAAAAATCGGTATCATACGGTAAAATACCAGCTTAATTACCAGTGATAAGCTCATTAATTAACGCTTCGGGCAACGAGCAATGACCCCACGGGCATGTCTCAATTTTCCTCCTTATAAATTTTCACGACTGACACTCCGTCCTTCCTGTATGCCCGGTACATTCCTTCAGTACAAAACGGCATCGCAATATTCCCATCCTTATCAAGTGCTATGATGCCGCCATCACCACCCAGTGCGGGAAGTCTTTTCATTACCATTTCATTTGTCGCTTCCTTTAGTGACATTTTTCCAAACTCCATCATGTCACTAATTGATTTTGCCATCACGAGACGTATGAAATATTCACCCCAACCTGTACCACTTACCGCGCACGTGTTGTTGTTGGCATATGTTCCCGCTCCAATAACGGGCGAATCACCGATGCGGCCAAATTTTTTGTTCGTCATTCCACCTGTACTCGTAGCCGCTGCAAGATTTCCCTGCCTGTCCAACGCTACCGCGCCTACCGTTCCGAATTTTCCCAGCCATTCACCCGAAGTAGTCTGAATATAGTCAGAGAAGGTCTTATCTTTTTTCATGCTGCTGTCATTGCTGATGCGGGACAGGGAGTCCTGCGCCTTGATGCGTTCAAGGCCTTTCCAGCGGCTATCCGTATGGAAATAGGAAGGATCCACTATTTCAAGGCCCTGCTCAATCGCGAATTTCTCGGCACCCCTTCCAGCCATCATCACGTGCGGGCTCTTTTCCATTACCGCTCTTGCCGCTGTAATGGGGTTGCGGATGGTGGTGACGCCTGCCACTGCGCCTGCACCCAGCGTTCTTCCATCCATGATGGAGGCATCAAGTTCATTCCTGCCTTCGTTTGTAAACACTGCACCTTTACCCGCATTGAATAAAGGATTGTCTTCCATGCTACGCACAGCGGCCTCCACGGCATCAAGTGCTGAACCGCCTGAATTAAGTATGGCATAGCCTTTGTCTAATGCGGCATTCAAAGCATCTGTATAGGCTTTCTCGCGTTCGGGAGTCATCTGGCTTTTCAAAATAGTACCGGCACCTCCGTGAATTACCAGGACCACTTTATTGTTTTTTCCCTGCTGTGCTCCAGCACTGGTAAGAAAGAAAAGTGAAAATATGATGAGCAGCTTCTGCATATGCGAATTTTACAGCAATTTACATAGAATCGATTAGTCCATCAGACAATTAGTCAATTAGGCAATTCATTGTATTTTTACAATTAAATCCCTGACGCTGAGGAAATTCAAGAAAATAGTATTGTGGTTCTTTCTCTCCCTCTTTCTCTTGCTCGTGGGGATATGGATTTTTATTCAAACCCCGTTTGGACAAAATTGGATTACCCAGAAGGTGATGAACAGGCTATCAAAGGACCTGCAGACAAAAATTGAAATTAAAAAGGTCGATTTTTCCTTATTTAACAAAATGCACCTGCAGGGAGTACTGGTAGAAGACCAGGGACACGATACCTTGTTATACGCAGGCGAAATAAGGGTCAGGATCACTGACTGGTTCTTTCTCCGTAAACATGTAGAGTTGAAATACATTGGTATGGACAATGCCGTTGTAAGAATGCAGCGTACTGATTCAGTCTGGAACCATCAGTTCATTCTCGATTATTTTTCCTCTCCTACCTCTGATAAAAAGAAAAGTGGTGGAATTGAGCTTAGCCTGAAGCAGGTAGAGCTTAACAATGTGAAATTTGCCAAACGCGATAAATGGGTTGGCCAGGACATGTTTGCCTCCATTGGCTCCTTACGCCTTGATGCCAAAGACCTCAATTTTTCCAGGAAACTCATTACCATTAATTCCATTTCACTTGGCGACCCTTATTTCGCCCAGTATAGTTATGACGGGGCCAGGCCAGAAACTAACAAAATTGAAACTGAATTTCCCAAGCCCGTAGATTCATTACTCAAGTGGAATACGGCAGGGTGGATAGTACAGCTTGACAAACTCACTATTGAAAACGGTACGTTTAAGGATGATAAGAATGAAGCGGAGCCGTTGACCTATTTTGATGGACAGCATATTCTATTCAATACCATCAATGGCAGCTTTAGCAATGTGCATTGGGAAAAAGATACCATTACTGCACAACTTGACATAAATGCAAGAGAGAGAAGTGGCCTCGAGGTAAAAAAGCTTTCCGCCAACTTAAGAATGACTCCCAGGGAAATGGCGTTTCGCGAATTAAACCTGCAAACGAACAACAGTACCATTCGCGACTATTTCCGGATGAGCTATGATGATTTTGGGAGGATGAAGTATTTTTTAAGGGAAGTGAGTATGCAGGCTAACTTTGAAGGATCCGAAATAGATAGTGACGACATTGCCTTCTTCGCACCAAAAGTAAGCACCTGGAAAAAGCATATAACCCTCCAGGGTTCCGTAAGAGGAACAGTGGAAGATCTATACGCGAGGGACCTGGTAATACAAGCGGGCCAGAACACATTGCTTAATGGAGATGTGAGCCTGACAGGTCTCCCTGACATCAACCAAACCTTTATCGACTTCAAGGCGAACGATTTTCAAACCACCTATGCTGACGCCGTTGCATTTGTTCCCGAAATCAGGGATGTTACCACTCCTGATCTGCGAACGCTTCAATTCCTTCGGTTCAATGGCAGCTTTACAGGATTCGTGAGAGACTTTGTGACGTTTGGAACCATTCAAACCAACATGGGCACCATTAGAAGCGACCTTAACATGAAACTCCCCGTGGGCCAGGAACCGGTGTACTCGGGTACTGTTTCTACTGACCTGTTTCGACTTGGTGAGTTTATAAACGATACGCTGATTGGAGCCATCTCTATGAGTGGCTCATTGAAAGGAACCGGGTTCAGGGAATCAGTCAGAAGAGCCGAAGTGGATGGTAAGATCAATTTTGTAGACTTTAACGGGTACAGGTATAGCAACATTTCAGTTAAAGGAAAACTCGACAAGAAACTTTTCGATGGTGAAGCCTCAATTGTAGATCCAGAAGCAGAATTAACCATGAATGGTTTGATTGATTTCAACAGTCCCGTACCCATATTCAATTTTACCGCTGACGTAAAGAAAGCCAACCTCAAGAACCTGAATCTCACGAGCGATAGCATTGCATTCCTGGGCAAATTCAATCTCAATTTTACGGGTGACAACATCGATAATTTCCTGGGTTATGCAAGCATATCTGAAGCTTCAATTACAAAAGATGGTGTTCGCCTCCCGTTCGACTCATTGATCATTTCATCTGAGTTTAATAATAACATTAAAACTTTACGCACCCGTTCAAATGAATTTGAAGCATCAGTCACCGGCGAGTTCACTATCAGGGATCTTCCTGATGCGGCGCGATTATTTCTTAACAGGTATTATCCTGCTTACATTGAGCCGCCTGCCAAATTACCCGAGAACCAATCGCTTTCATTTGACATCAAAACCCAGTATGTAGATGAATACATCAGGTTAATTGACAGCAGTCTCTCCGGTTTTAACAACAGTCATATTTTTGGCAATCTTGATACACGTAACAACCAGCTTACACTGAATGCGGAAGTACCGCAGTTTAAGTACCAGAAGTATGAATTTGCAGATGTAAGACTATCAGCCCAGGGCAACAGGGATAGCCTTTCTCTTTCCGGAGGTATGGCTAATATGATGATTGGCGACAGCCTGAGCATTCCCATGACCAGTTTTCACATCAGAGCTCAAAATGATTCATCACAGGTTAGCATCACCACCGGATCAAATCTCGGAATCAACCAGGCCAGCCTGAACGCGCAGGTCCTCACTTTTGACAATGGAGTGAAAATTGAATTTGACCCTTCTACCTTTATTGTAAATGGAAAAACGTGGACGATCGATGAAACAGGTGAACTGGAATTCAGGCGGAACACCCCCGCAGCAGGCCAGCTGGTATTAAAAGAAAGTAACCAGGAAATCAGGCTGCGCACTCAATTATCTTCTACGGGCGATTGGAACGACCTGGTAGTAGACCTGCGAAAAGTGAACCTGGGTGACATAGCTCCTCTCCTTATGCCCAAGACAAGGCTTGAAGGCTTGCTGTCAGGAACGGTATTGGTGGAAGACCCGATCAATAATCTTCATATTACTTCTGATGATATCATAACCGAAGGATTACGCCTTGACAACGATTCGATCGGCGATGTGAGAACAAATCTTGTATATAACGGGAAAACGAAACACATTACAGCACAAGGACACACATTAAATGAGGAACGTAGCCTTGCTTTTGATGCTTCCATTTTCCTTGACCCTGAAAAGGCGGGTGAGAACCTGATCGCACTCGAGGCAAAGACTTTCGAACTGAAGATCCTTGAACGTTTTCTCGGTAATATTTTTTCAGGTATTCAGGGTTATGTGACGGGAAATTTCCAGCTAAGAGGGGAATTCTCCAAACTGCAGGTAATAGGAAAAGGTATGCTTAAAGACGCAGGCCTGAAAGTAAACTTTACGCAATGTTATTACACGATTAATGACACAGAACTGGAGCTTACTCCAACTGAAATCAATCTCGATGGAATTGTGTTGACGGATCCTGCAACCGGCCACCCCATTTATCTCACAGGAGGCATTCAGCACGATGCTTTTAAAGACATGTTCTATGATCTCACTGTGTCAACCAGAAGACCGGGAACCACTGATCCGGGATTTAACCAGCCTGTCTTATTACTCAATACAAGTTATAATGACAATAAGCAATTCTACGGCAGAGTAAAAGGAACGGGGTCATTTTCCTTATCAGGCCCACAGTCAGACATGTTCATGAAGATTGATGCCATAGCCTCTACCACTGATAGCAGCACGGTAACCATTCCTTCCTCCCAAAGTCGCGAATCAGGCATCGCTGATTTTCTCGTGGAAAGAACTTATGGCAGGGAGATGGTGGATAGCACTTATTCTTCCGGCGGCTCGAATGTGATCTATGATGTTGACGTCACTGCCAATCCCATGCTCACCGTGCGCGTGGTACTGGATGATCTCACGGGTGATGAGATCAAGGGAAAAGGTTCCGGCACACTCAACATTCATTCAGGCAGCAATGAGCCGCTTACCATGCGAGGCAGGTATGACATAGAAGAAGGAGAATACCTCTTTACTTTCCAGTCAATCTTCAAACGTCCCTTCAAGATCAAAAGCGGAGTAAATAATTATATCTCGTGGAATGGTGACCCCTATGCCGCACAGATCAATTTTGAAGCGGTCTACACTGCTCCTGACGTGAGCTTTGCACCACTCGTGACCGCCCTGAACCTCAACCAGTCACTCGCGCGGCAACGCGAACCGGTAGATGTGATCGTATTGCTCACGGGCGATTTGTTTCAACCAGAATTTAAACTCGATCTGGCGTTTGGACCCAACAGTGTAGTGACGAGTGATTTTGAGGTGGCATCGAGCATACAACAAATGAAGAACAATGAAAATGAAATTAACAGGCAGGTAGCTTACCTTATTGTTTTCAATAGTTTCGCACCTCCTGAAAACAGCCAGAGTACGGGTTTCGGTTCGGCCATCAGCACGCTCACGTACACAACGCTGTCAAGCCTTTTCTTTAATGAAATAAATAAGAAGCTCAATAGTGAGCTGGCTAAAATATTGAAGACGGATAATGTGAGCGTAAACTTCAGCGGTTCTGTATATAATAGAAACTTGCTCGAAAACCAGGGCACGGGAAATTTTGGCATCAACCAGAGTAATTTTAATGTGAATGTGCCTATTTCCTTATTCAAGGACCGGTTTGTAGTGACGTTGGGCAGCACACTCGATGTGCCATTGCAATCTACCATCCAGCAAAACGTGCAATTCCTGCCTGACGTCACGGCCGAATGGCTCATCAATGAAAGCGGAACCATACGCGCCAGTTTCTTCTATCGCCAGAACCTTGATTATCTCACCAGCAGTTCCACCGGCGCCGCCCGAAACAAGCGCTCCGGAGCAAGCATTGCCTACCGTAGGGATTTTGATAAGCTTAGGGAGTTGTTTGGGGGGAAGAAGAAAAAAATAAAACGAAACGAAACTGTAGCTGATAGTATACCTCAATAAGTTATCCGGTAGGAGTTAGGGGCTAGGGGTTAGTAGTTAGGGGTTAGGGGTTAGGGGTTGTTGGAAACACCTCATTGATTGAACGGAATTAGGGCATGGAAATAATACCTATTTCACGAGTTTACAATGGCCAGTGGTATTCACGAGTTGATAATTACTCCTGTCTATGCATGCTAAGTTTTTTGTGTATCGTCATGGTCCAATTAACCCCTAACACAAGTA
>Ga0196972_1000097_pt1 | contig 70317 bp, 81 predicted proteins | sample S1v_2013CmetaG_FD_148618 | JGI IMG/M metagenome (GOLD analysis project Ga0196972, IMG submission 148618) | Soil microbial communities from Anza Borrego desert, Southern California, United States - S1+v_20-13C | ecosystem: Environmental > Terrestrial > Soil > Desert | place: USA: California...
CATCCTGTTCTGGTCGATGGCGGGCCACGCCGATTTCTCGGTGGCCGACCGCGAGTACTTCCGGGCGCACGTCGACCATCCGCAATCCGGCTTCTACGTCGGCCGGGTCGTGCGCAGCCGCGTGACCCGGGAGGGCATCATGGTGGTTTCGCGTGCGGTGCGCGGCCCCGACGGCCGGGTGCAACGGGTGATGGCCGCCGCCATCGAGCCGCCCCACATCCAGGCCGAGTGGCGGGAACTCGACCTCGCCACCAACGGCGTGATCGCCCTGTTCCACACCAGTGGCCAGGCGATGATGCGCAGCCCGCCCATGCCCCAGGCCCTCGGCCTGGACTTCTCCAACCTGCCGCTGTTCACGCACTACCTGCCCTCCGGGCCGGCCGGCAGCTTCCGCAACCACGGTGTGCTGGACGGGGTCGAACGGCTCTACGCGTGGCGGGTGCTGCCCGCCTATCCCGAGCTGGTCGTGCTCGCGGGATCGCCGGTGGCCCAGTTGCTGGCCGACTGGCGACGGTTCGCGTGGCTGACCGGGGGCCTGTGGTCGCTGGCCGTGCTGGCCGCCACCATCCTGGGGCGGCAGCTCCAGCGGCAGGCGCAGCGCCGCCGCCGCATGGAACGGCGCTTCGGCGAACTCGCCCAGGCCATGCCGCAGATCGTCTTCATCACGAACGCGGCCGGCACGGTGGAATTCGTCAACGAGCGCTGGTTCGAGGCGACCGGCCGTCCCGTGGCTTCCGTGCTGGGCGCGCCCTGGGAGGAACTGGCGCACCCCGAGGACAGCCGCCGGGTCGCGCAGGAGCGGGCGGCCGGGGTGCCGGAGGGCCAGCCCGTGCAGGTCGAGATGCGCCTGCGCTATCGCGACGGCAGCGACCGCTGGCAGCTGGTGCGGGCGGTGCCGAACCGCAACGAGCACGGCGAGCTGGTGTCGTGGTACGGGACCGCCACCGACGTGCACGACCTCAAGGTGGCCCAGGAGCAGCTGCAGCGGCAGGCCGACATCCTGCGCATGACCGCGAACCTGGCCCGCCTCGGCTCGTGGACCTTCGACGTCGCCAGCAGGACCCTGAGCTGGTCGGACGAAGCCGCGGCCATCCTGGACTTCCCGCCCGACCGGCGCGCCGGCCTGGACGAACTGATCGCCGGCCTCGACGAGCGCGACCGGGGTCCGTTCGAAGCAGCCGTGCGCCGCACGCTCGAGGACGGCTTGCCCTTCGACGCCGAATTCCGGATGACGACCCCGCGCGGCCGCCGCGTGTACGTGCACTCGGTGGGCCGGCCGGTGCGCGACGCCGCCGGCGCGGTGGTGCGGGTTGAAGGGGCCACGCAGGACATCGCCCCCCTGATGGACCTGGTGGAGCAGGTGCGCGAGCTCAATGCCACGCTGGAGCAACGCATCGAGCAGCGCACGCGCGAGCTGCAGCAGCAGGAGGCGCTGTTCCGCACCCTGGCCAGCGAGGCGCCGCTGCCGATCTGGACCGTGGATCCGCAAGGCCACCTCACCTTCATCAGCCGCGCCTGGTACGACCTGGTGGGCGGTGCCCCGCCCGAGTGGCTGGGGGACGACTGGCAGAAGCTGGTCCATCCGGACGACATGGCCGCGTCGACCCAGGAATGGGCGCGGTGCCGCCGGGAGGGCCGCGCCTTCCGGGGCACGCGGCGCATCCGCGCCCGCGACGGGACCTACCACACCACCACCTACCAGGCCAGCCCGGTCCGCGGCGACGATGGCCGGATCGCCTTCTGGGTCGGCGTGGACACCGACATCACCGACCTGATGGCGCAGGAGACCGCGCTGCGGCTGGCCAACGAGCAGCTGGAGGCCTACTCCTACTCGGTCTCGCACGACCTGCAGTCGCCGCTGCAGCGCATAGGCGCTTTCGCGCAGCTGCTGCAGCAGGAACTGGCCGGCCAGGAAGGCACGCGCGCCGGGCACTTCCTGCGGCGCATCCGCGCCAACGTCGAGGAGATGGTCCAGCTGGTGCAGGGGCTGCTGTCGCTGGCACGGGTGACGCAGGCCGAACTGGTGCGCGGCCGGATCGACCTCAGCAGCCTGGCGACGGAGATCCTGCAGCGCCTGAAGGCCGACGCGCCGGACCGGCAGGTGCACTGGCAGGTGGAGCCCGGCCTGCACGTGACGGGCGACGTGCGGCTGATGCGCTCGGTCATGGAGAACCTGCTGGGCAACGCCTGGAAGTTCACCTCCGGCACGCCAGAGGCCCGGATCGTCGTCGGCGGCTGCGTGGCGCGCGGCGAGTTCTTCGTGCGCGACAACGGCGCCGGCTTCGACATGGCGCATGCCGGCAAGTTGTTCGGCCCGTTCCAGCGGCTGCACCGGCAGGACGAGTTCCCCGGCACCGGGGTCGGCCTGGCCACGGTGGCCCGCGCCATCGCCCGCCACGGCGGGCGCGTGTGGGGCGAGGGCGAGCCCGGCCGCGGCGCGACCCTGTGGTTCACGATGCCGGTGCCCGGCTGAGCCATTCGGGAACCCGCGCCGCAACCGGGACCCCAATCGTCTTTTCCAGGAGTCCCGCGCATGAACCCGTCCGATACCCAGGCCATCGTCACCCTCAGCCTGATGGCGGCCTTCGCCGACGGCGGCAAGCACGACCGCGAGCGGGAGGAGGTCCGGCGCATCGCCGACGGGCTGGCGCATGCCGATGCCGTGCACCTGCCCACGCTGGTGCAGGACGTGCTGATGAAGCGCGTGGACATCGCCCAGGCGGCCGCGGCCCTCGGTTCGCCCGAAGCGCGCCAGCTCGCCTACGAGATGGCCGTGTGCGTGTGCGACGCCGATGGCGTGCAGTCGGTGCCCGAGCAGCAGTTCCTGTCGCAACTGCGGGCGGCGCTGAAGCTGGACGAGGCCGGCGCCCAGCGGTTCAGCGACGAAGCGCAGGCCATGGCCGCCGCGCCGCTGCAGGGCCCCATGCCCGACGCCGGCGTGCGCGCGGCCGTGTCGCCGGTGCAGCCGGTGGGCGGGCGGCCTTCGACGCTGCCGGACGCCGAGCTGGACCAGATGATCCTGAACGCCGCCATCACCAACGGCGCACTGGAACTGCTGCCCGAATCGCTGTCGACCCTGGCCATCATTCCTCTGCAGATGCGGCTGGTGTACCGCATCGGCCAGTCCTACGGCTACGAGCTGGACCAGGGGCACGTCAAGGACTTCCTGGCCACCCTCGGCGTGGGCCTGACCTCGCAGTACCTGGAGCAGGCCGGCCGCAAGTTGCTGGGCGGGTTGCTCGGCCGGGTCGGCGGCGGCCTGCTGGGCGGCGTCGGGCGCCAGGCCGTGAGTTCGGGCATGAGCTTCGTGGCGACCTACGCGCTCGGCCATGTGGCGCGGCGCTACTACGCCGGCGGCCGCACCCTGTCCTCGCAGATGCTCAAGGAGACCTATGCCGGCATCGCCGGCGAAGCGCAGGGCCTGCAGGCGCGCTACCTGCCGCAGATGCAGCAGCAGGCGCGCACGCTGGACATGGGCAAGGTCATGGCGATGGTGGGCGGCCGGCGCTGACGGCGCTCACGGCGCGCTGGCCAGCGCCTGCCAGCGTTCCTCGCCCAGCCATTGGCGCAGGACGAGGGCGCCGGGCGGGGTCAGTGTCAGGGCGCGCGTGCCGGGCTTGCGCAGCAGCCAGCCCTGCTGCAGGCAGTGCGAGCAGAGCAGGGCGCCGAAACGACCGGCCAGGTGCATCCGGCGCTCGCCCCAGTCCAGGCAGGGACGGCACGCCGGGCGGGCGCTGCGGCCATCGCCGCGCAGGGCCTCCTGCGTCAGGCCCAGCGGCGCCAGCACTTCGGCGGCGCGGTCGGTGACGGTCGCGCTGTCGTCCTCGATCACCACGGCACCGTCCTGCACCAGCCGGTCGGCCAGCGCCACGGCGATGCCGCCGGCGAGGTGGTCGTAGCAGGTGCGCGCCAGCCGCAGGGCGGCATCGCGCGGCCCGGTGGCCACCCGGCGCGGCGCGACAGGGGACTGGGCCGCGAGCTGCAGCATGCCTTCCAGCAGGCGCGCCACCTCGGGCCCGGCCAGGCGGTGGTAGCGATGGCGGCCCTGCCGTTCCACCCGCAGCAACCCGCCCTCGACCATCAGCGCCAGGTGGCGGCTGGCGGTCGGCGGCGTGATGCGGCTGGCGTCCGCCAGTTCATGCGCCGTCAGGGCCCGGCCGTCCATCAGCGCCAGCAGCATGCCGGTGCGGGCCGGTTCGCCGACCAGCGCGGCGATGCGGGCGACCTGGTTGGTGTTCATGCGTCCTAGTGTGCGGCATCGCCGTAGCGCATGCTTCGTCCTGCGACGAAGCGTGGATGGGCCTCCGCGCCGCACCATGGCGGCCCACATCGAGACGGGCCCGCCATGACCCTCACCTGCTTCATCCGCTACCGCATCGACCCGTTCCAGCGCGAGGCCTTCACCGAGTACGCGCGGCAGTGGGGCCGCATCATCCCGCGCTGCGGCGGCCGGCTGATCGGCTACTTCCTGCCGCACGAGGGCAGCAACGACATCGCCTGGGGCCTCATCGCCTTCGACAGCCTGGCGGCCTACGAGGCCTACCGGGCGCGGCTGAAGGCGGACCCGGAGGGCCGCGCCAACTTCGAGACGGCGCAGCGCCTGCGCTTCATCCTGCGCGAGGAGCGCAGCTTCTGCGAAGCCGTGCCGGAAGCCTTCCTGCCGGGCAGCCGCTGAGTTCGCGCATGTCGATCCGGCGGGCCCTCGTTCGTCGTGCAACGGGCGGGCCCACGGATTGCCGCGTCCGCCCGTTCCCGAATCGACGACCAGGAGACCCACGATGCCCACGATCGACTGCTACATCTTCTTCGACGGCCAGTGCTCGCAGGCCATGCGCTTCTACGAGCAGACGCTCGGCGGGCGGATGGAGACCTTCATGACCTACGCCCAGTCGCCCGAACCCGACCAGTGCCCGCCCGGTTCGGCCGACCGGATCATGCATGCCTCGCTGGTGCTGGACGGCGACTGCCGGCTGATGGCCTCGGACTCGCCCGCCGGCCAGCACAAGCCCATGGCCGGGTTCGGCCTGGCGCTGACCTACCCGTCGGCGCAGGAGGCACGAAAGGTCTTCGAGGCCTTGTGCGCCGGCGGTTCGGTGACCATGCCCATGGGCAAGACCTTCTGGGCCGAAGCCTTCGGCATGTGCACCGACCGGTTCGGTACGCCCTGGATGGTGGGCGGCGGCCAGCAGGCCGGTTGAGCGGCTCAGGTGCGCAGCTTGCGGCCGAGCTTCTCCTCGACCGCATCGATCTTGCTGCGCAGCCGCGACTCGCTGCCCGCGCGCCAGTCCATCTTCAGGTTCATGCCGATGCGCGGGCAGTCGGCCGCCAGCGCCCGGAAGCAGTCGCCGACCACCGCCATCACCTCGTCCCACTCGCCCTCGAGGATGGTGCCCATGGCGGTGAGCTGGTAGGTGACGCCGCTGCCGTCGATGATGTCCAGGATGCGGGCCACGTAGGGACTGAGGCTCTCGCCCGGCCGGGCGGTGGGCGACATCGCGAATTCGAGGAGGACCATGTGTTTTCCTTGGGAACAGGTGCGATTCGAATGCGCACCAACCCTCGGATTCTGGTCATTCCCGCGAAGGCGGGACTCCAGTGCTCCCGCCTCCAGCCTCGCATGCCTTGCCAGGTGGCCAAGGCATGAGAACGGCGTCCCCCTACTTCTTCCGCCGCCCTCGCGCCGCCTTCTTCGCCTCCGCCGCCCGCGGAACCTGCTCCGCCGCCCGCTCCAGCCACTGCAGCGTCTCGACCTGCGCCATGAAGCGCCGCAGGTAGTCGGGCGACAGCTCCCCCATCCGCTCCAGCGCGCGCAGCACCAGCGCATGCGAGTTCAGCGGCCCGGCGTTGGCCGGCGTGCGCGCCACGGCCTGCTGCAGCTGGTCCATGGTGCGATGGCGGTCCCAGGCTTCGCGGAAGCGCCGCGCGCTGGCCAGTTCGTCCGGGTCGGGTGCGTCGGCATCGCCGCGCCGTGCGGCGCGAAGGCGCCGGATGTACGCGTTCAGTTCCGCCAGCGTGCGCGGCGAATCCGCCGGCCCGGCCGCGGCCTCAGCCACGCGGCGCCTCCGGCTTGGCCGCCGAGGTGCGCGGCACCGGCGCCATCTCCACCCGCCGGTTCAGTGCGCGTCCCTTCGCCTCGGTGTTCGGCGCCACCGGCTGCTCGGCGCCGAAGGCGGCGGCGAACACCTGCGAGGAGGGCATGCCGTCCTCGATCAGGGCGCGCGTGACGGTCAGCGCGCGCTGGGCCGACAGCTCCAGGTTGTCCTCGTAGCGGCGGCTGCCCTGCTGCACCGGCGTGTCGTCGGTGAAGCCGCTGACCATCAGCAGCTCGTTGCGCTCGCCCAGGTACACGCGCAACGGATGGACCAGGCTCCTGAGCAGCTGCCGCCCCTCGGGCCGCAGCTGGTCGGACCCGAGCGCGAACAGCACGCTGCCGCTGATGCCGATGCGGCCCTCGTTGACGGTGATGCGGCCGGAGGCCAGCGGCACCGCCAGCGCCTTCTCCAGCGCGATGCGGCGCTGCTCCTCGATGCGGCGCTTCTCGATCTCGGCTTCCAGGCTGGCTGCCAGGTCCATCTGCCCGACCAGCACGCCGATCAGCACCAGCACGAAGGCGCCCAGCAGGCCCGACATCAGGTCGGCAAACACCGTCCAGGCCGGCGCGACGTCCGGTGCGGTGGCTTCGTTGTCGTCGACGCCGGTCATTCGGTGCCTATGTCGGCGACTACCGTCGTGGTCCGCGGCTGGCCCTTCAGCTCGCGCAGGCTGTCGACCATGGATTGCTGCGAGGCGATGCTCAGGTCGATGACCTCGCGCGCCTGCGCCACGTAGTAGGCCAGCTGCTCGTCGCTGCGCTCGGTCGACTTGCGCAGCGAGGACTCCACCTGCTGCAGCGTGCCGGTCAACTTGTCGTGGCTGGCCTGGAAGGCTTGCACGCTCTCGCCGAAGGATTCGGCCACGCCGGCCAGCCGGGCCGCGCCCTCGGCCACCTGCGACCCCATCTCGGCCGCCTGCGCCCCCTGCGCCTCCAGGGCCTGCCCGAAGCGCGATTGCGCCTGCTCCAGCACCGAGGTCGCGGAGCCGACCAGCGACTCGATGGCGCCGCGCTGATCGCCCGCTGCCTGCTCCAGCGACTGGATCAGCGCGCCCAGCCGCTCCAGCAGCACGGTGCGCTCCTGCAGCGCCAGGTTGTCGCGCTCGGCCACGCGGCTCATCTCCTCGCGCAGCTGCGAGATCACGCCGGCGGCGGCCTGCGGCACTTCGGCGGCGGTGTTCAGCAGGCGGGTGAGCGGTGCCTCCAGCGCCGCGCCCAGGGTGGCGAGGTGCCCGGTGACGGCCCCCTGCAGTTCCGACAGCCGCTGCACCGCCGCTTCGCCGCGTGCGCTTTCCTCCGCGCGCAGCGTGGACAGGTGCTGGGCCAGCGTGGCCTGCAGCTCGCCCAGGCGCTGCGCGGCCTGCTCGCCGCGCTGGCTCTCGTCCTGCCGCAGGCCGGCGAGGTGTTGCGCCAGGGTGGCCTGCAGGTCGGCCAGTCGCCCGACGGCCGCTTCACCGCGGCGGCTTTCGTCCTCGCGCAGCGCGGCCAGTTCGCTGCGCCAGGTCGCCGCCAACTGGTCCATGCGCTCGCCGTGCTCCTGCAGCCAGCGCGCCTCGGCCTCGGCGCGCGAGCGCACCAGCTCGCCCGACTGCTCCAGCAGCCGCCTGACCTCCTCCAGCGCGAGCTGCGCCTCGCCGCCTGCGCGCTCGGCCACCTGGGTGGCGCGCTGCTCCAGCGCCGCGGTCCAGGCCTGCAGGCGCTGCTGCTCGGCGGCCGCGAATCGGGTCGACAGGGATTCCGCCTGCGATCGAGCGACCTCGCCCAGGCGCGCGTGCAGGCCTTGCGCTTCCTGCACCAGCTGCGCCATCGCCGACTGCACGACGGGGCGGATCGCTTCGCCCGTGGCCTGGGTGCTGGCAGCCAGGTTCTGCTGCAGCGAGGCGGCCACGCTGCGGGCCAGCTCGCCGTAGGCCGCGGTGACCTCGCGCTGCAGTTGCTCCTGCCGTTCCAGCAGCTGCGCATCGAGCTGCTCGCTGCGCCGTTCGATGCGCTCCAGCAGGGCGTGCAGCGATTCCGCCACCTCGGGCAGCACGCGCGACTGCGCCTGCAGCGCGCGCAGGGATTCCTGCCGCTGCTGCGCCAGCGAGAAGGGCTGCAGCACGCCGGCGACGGCGGCGTCCAGCCGGCGTGCGGCTTCCAGCCGCTCGCGCCGCGCGATCGCGGACATCAGCCCCAGCATGGCGGAGGCCGCCACGCCGGCCACCGAGGTGCCGAAGGACAGGCTCAGTCCCCTGATCGGCTCGGCCAGCGCGGCGCGGATGGCCTGCACGTCGGTGGAGCCCTGCAGCGCGAACACCGCGCCCTTGAAGGTGACCACCATGCCCAGGAAGGTGCCCAGCATGCCCAGCATGACCAGCAGGCCGACCAGGTAGGGCGTGAGCGCCGGGCCGGGCAGGGCGCCACGGTGGCCCTCGATGCGCAGCCGCACGGTGTCGCGCAGGGCGGCGGGGACCTGCTGCAGCCAGTCGGCCAGCGCGGCTGGCGGCGTCGTCAGTCCGTCCAGCGCTGCGCGCAGCGAGCCGGTGGCGACGCGGAACTGGCGCAGCTCGTTGGCGCCGACGACGTAGGCCGCTGCGATCAGGGCCGTCATGGCCAGCGCCAGCGTGCTGGTGCCGACGAAGCCGGTGGCGACCCAGCCCAGGGCGAGCAGGCCGAGGAGGAAGGCCAGGAAGAAAAGGCGTTGGCTCATGGGGTGTGTTCGTGTTCGTTGCGCAGCGCGTCCAGCAGCCCCGCCACGGGCTCCAGCCGCAGCTCCAGTTCGGCGAGCAGGGCCTGGCGCCAGTCCTCGCCGAAGGCGTGCAGCCAGCCGCCAGGCCTGGCCCACTGGGCGGGGTCGTCGGGTGTGTCGGCCGCCTGGGCCTTGGCGTGCGCGTGTCGCAACTGGTGGAAGCGGCGCTCCAGCAGCGCCGCGGCGGTGGGCAGCAGCTTCTGCTCGCGCACGGCGAGCACGTCCTCCAGCGCCGCATCCAGTTCGGCCAGCGGCCGCAGCCGCGGCGAGCGCCCCGCAACCTTCTGCCGCACGTGGTCGCGCAGGGCCGTGAGCATCTGCTCCATCTGGCGCTGCAGCTCCAGGTGGCGCTGCCGGAACGGCGCGTAGCCGAAGTCCGGGTCGGACGGCTTCAGGTTGGCCAGCGCCAGCGGGTCCTGCGCGATCGCCTTGGCGAGCACGCCACGCACCCGCTGCACGTCCTCGTCGAGGGCGGCGATCGCCTGGCTGCGTGCGGCGGGGCCGCGGGCTGCGCTGGCGGGTCGGGGGCGCACCGGTTGCTGCGCAGACTGCAGCCGGATCGCATCCAGCGGGCCGATCCACAGGCTGGTCCGCTCGGCGAAGTCCATGCCCGACCGGTCCGCCTCCACCGGCGTCCAGGCGCCGAGCAGGCGGACGAGTCGCGAGGGGCCGAACGTGCTGTGCAAGAAGCGATCCTCTGCACCGGGCAGGTGCGCTGCGGGTCCTTGTGGTTGATGGGGCGGGCGATGGCCCTTGGCAGGTGGGCCCGGATGGGCCCGGGAGCCGGAGCCCGGCTCGCCCCGCAGGCCGGGGCGTTGCCTGCCCGCGGGGCCCGTATTAGAAACGATCCGGCTGGGCTGGCCGGCGTCCGCACGCCCGGCGAGGGCACGGCGGCGCCAGCGGGCCGCGGCCATGTTGCGCGCGCCAGCCAGCCCCGTGCATATGTCGCGGCCGCTGCAATTGCTCGCAGACAGCGCGGCCGGAATGTGCGTGGGATCCCTGCGTTCCGCGCTTCAGCCGTCCAGTTCCGGGTAGCGCCGGAACAGCCCCTGCTGGTTGAAGGCGATGCGCCGCTCGCTGCCCAGGTAGCCGCGCAGGCGCCGGTGCGAGCCGACTCCGGCGTGCAGCGCCGCGACGAGCGGCGCCTTCTTCAGCACCCGCCGCGTCGCCTTCGGGAAGGCGTACTGCAGACCGTCCACCACCTGGAACAGCGACAGGTCGACATAGCTGAGCCGGCCGCCCACCAGGTGCGGCAGGGAAGCACCCGCATTGCGCGGGTTGCGTTCCAGCACCGCCTCGAACCAGGCCATGAACTTGGTCAGCCGGTTCCTGCGGAAGTCGGCCGCGCGCGCCTGCGCCTCGGCCTGCTGGTCCTCGTAGTACCGGCTGACGGCGATCGGGTGGTGCGTGTCGTGCACCTCCGCCACGAAGTCGGCGATGGTCAGCTGGACCTGGTGGGTCCAGAACGCGTCGGCCTCGCTGCGCCCCACCAGTCCGAGCCTGGGCCCGAGATACATCAGGATCGCCGCGGTCTGCGCCAGCACCAGCTTGCCCTCGACCAGGAAGGGCGGCGCGAACGGCGGCCGCGCGACCTCGGGCGAAGCCAAATAGTGCGTCATCGCCGGCATGCCGCCTTCCTCTCGCGCGACGTCGACGTAGGGCGCACCGGCCGCCTCTAGCGCGAGGCGCACGAATTCGCCGCGCCCCTGGATGGTGGGCCAGTAGTGGAGTTCATAAGGCATGGTGCGCGCCTTTCTTCGTCTTCGAGTTGCAGGGATCAGCCGAGCAGCGGCGCCCACTCGGGTCCGCAGGCGGCCGCGATGCGCAGCCCGCCTGGCAGTTCCAGGCGCGCGGCGTGCAGCCACAGCCGGGAGACACCCAGCCATTGCGCCACGGCGCGGTTGTGCGCGCCCTTGCCGTGCGTGGTGTCGCCCACCAGCGGGTGCGCGAGGTACTTGAAGTGACGGCGGATCTGGTGCCGGCGGCCGGTCAGCGGCTCCACCTCGACCAGCGAGTAGCGGCTGCTGGCGTGGCGGCCATCCACGCGGAACGGCCACTCGAAGCAGCGCAGGCGGCGGTAGCGGGTGAGGGCGTCCACGCGCGGCTGGCCGGCCGAAGGCTGCTCGGGGTCGCGCGCGAGCGGGTAGTCGATCTCGCCGGCTTCGGGAGGCCAGCCGCGCACCAGCGCCAGGTAGTGCTTGCCGATGCGCCCGGCCTCGAAGGCTTGCCCGTACTCTCGAGCAGCTTGCGCGGTGCGGGCGAAGAGCAGCACGCCGCTGGTCGCCTTGTCCAGGCGATGCAGCGGAAGCAGCCGCTCGCCGAGTTGCCGCTCCAGCATCTCCAGCGCCGTGTGCGCCTCGTGCGCATCGAGCCGGCTAGGGTGCACCAGCAGGCCGGCCGGCTTGTCGATGGCGACCAGGTCGGTGTCGAGGTGGAGCACGCGCAACTCGCCCGGAGGCTTGGGCCCGGTCGAAGACGTCGGAAGGGAGGAGGGCAGGAGCATGCGAGGGCCGGTCGAAGGCGCCATGCTGCCAGACGGCCGCGGCCTGCAAGCGCCGAGCTTGGTGCGCCAAGGTCCGGCCGCGGTCCTACATCGGATGGCCCCCCGCAGCGCGACCATGCGGCCATGACACCGTCCCGCCGCTCGATCCTCTTGTCCGCTGTCGCGCTGCTCGCCGCCTGCGCCGGCCCGCCACCGCCCGCGACGGTGCAGGTCTTCACCGGTCCGGTGCAGCTGCCGGCCGGATCCACCTATCGCTACGAGCGCCTGCCATCGCAGCAGGCACAGCCGCGGCGCAACGAAATGGAAGCCGCCGCCGATGCCGTGCTGGCCCGCGCGGGACTGCGGCGCGACGACGCATCGGGGCGGCTGGCCGTGCAGCTGACGGCCACGCAGGACCCGATGGGTTACGGGCCATGGGGCGGTCCGTATGGAGGGGGTTCGTCGGTCGGCATAGGCATCAGCGGCGGCAGCGGGGGCGGCGGCGTGGGCATCGGGCTAGGCATCCCCATCGGCGGCACCGGCGCGCGTGCCTCGCAGCGGCTGGACGTGCAGATCCGCGACCTGGCCAGCGGGCAGGTGGTGTTCCAGTCACAGGCCAGCGGCAGCGCCGGCGCCAGCCCGGTGGCACTGCTGCAGGCCGCGCTGCGCGATTTCCCGAACGCGCGCCCGGGCACGCGGCAGGTGCCGCTGGACGAAGCGGCCGCCCGCTGAGCGCGCCTTCAGGCGATGCGTCCGAACCAGAGCACCGACAGGCCGCCGCCTGCGAGTGCCAGCAGCGCCGAGGCGAAGGACAGCAGGCCGGTGAGTTCGGTCTCGCGCACCTCCACTTCGAGCCGCGAACCCAGGTTCTGGTAGACGCCGCGCAGCATCTCGGCGGTGCCCGCGTGGTGGTACTGGCCATCGGTCATCCGCGCCACCTCGCGCAGCGTGGGTTCGTCGAGCTGGACGTAGATCGGCAGGCCGTTGAACGTGGCTGCGTCGCTGGGCGAGCCCAGGCCGACCACGTAGATACGGACTCCGCGGTCGGCGGCCATCCGCGCCGCGTGCAGCGTATCCATGCCGGTCGTGCGGCGGCCGTCGCTCAGCAGGATGATGGCGGCCGAGGGGTACGAGCCCGGCGCCACCGGCGTGACCGGTTTCGGTGCCTTCTTCTCCTGCTCGTCCAAGCTGCGCCCCTGCGTCCCGTGGCTCCATGCCCCTTCGTCCACGGTGATGCCCTGGTCCGGGAACAGCTCGGCCAGGCACAGCACGATGGCGTCGCCCACCGCCGTGCCCAACTGCATCTGGAAGCGGTCGATGGCCGTGGCCAGCGCGGGGCGGTCCAGCGTGGGGCGCTGCGCGACGTGGCTGCTGCCGGCGAAGGTGACCAGCCCGACCTCGATGTCACTGGGCAGATACTGCAGGAACGCCTTCGCCGCTTCCTGCGCGGCCTCGAGCCGGGTCGGCTTGACGTCGTCGACCCGCATGCTGAGCGACACGTCCATGGCCAGCATGATGGTCGAGCGGGCCCACGGCAGCGAAACCCTCGCCACCGGCCGCGACACGGCCAGCAGCAGCCCGGCGAGGGCCACCAAGAGCAGCAAGGGCGGGACGTGGCGGCGCCATCGGGACGCGCGCGCCGCCTCGCTGGCGATGCGCACGCTGCTGTAGCGCAGGGCCGAGCGCCGTCGGCGCTGCAGCAGCCACACGTAGGCCACCGGCAGCAGCGGCAGAGCCAGCATCAGCCAGAGCAACTCGCGCCACAGGAACGACATCGGCGGCGACTCCGGGGCCCTCGTGCCACGGCACCTCATCCGGCGCCGGCACGCGGTCACGAGTTTTCACGCGTGCGATGGCATCGTGCCGGGGAAGCAGGGCGTTGGCAATGAGTTCAGCGCGGCCGTAGCGAACCCGTTCGGCATCGGCTGGCCCGCCGTCGCGCGCAGGCGCTGCTACATTGCCGCGCATGTCCGACCTCGCACCGCTTCCATCTGCGCGCACCGGCCGCTACCGGCACTACAAGGGCGGCGAGTACGAAGTGCTCGGCGTCGTGCGCCACAGCGAGACGCTGGAGCCGCTGGTGCTCTATCGCGCGCTGTACGGCGAGCAGGGCCTGTGGGTGCGGCCGCATGCCATGTTCTTCGAGCGCATCGAAGTCGACGGCGTGCTGCGCCCGCGCTTCGAGCCGATCGCAACGCCGTGATCGTCGACCTGGTCGACGGCACCTACGAGCTGTTCCGGCACTTCTACGGCCTGCGCCGCTTCACCAAGGGCAAGGACCGGCCCTACGGCGCCGTCGTCGGCGTGCTGAACGGCGTGCTGCAGCTGCTCGAGAACCGCGCCACCCACGTCGGCGTGGCCACCGACCACGTGATCGAGTCCTTCCGCAACCAGCTCTGGCCCGGCTACAAGACGGGCGAGGGCATCGAGCCGGCCCTGCGGGCGCAGTTCCATCCCTTGGAAGAAGGCCTTGCCGCGATGGGCGTGGTGGTCTGGCCCATGGTGGAACTGGAGGCCGACGATGCGCTCGCCAGCGCCGCGGCCCTGGCCGATGCCGACGCGCGGGTGCAGAAGGTGCTGGTCTGGACCCCGGACAAGGACCTGGCGCAGTGCGTGCGCGGCGACCGCGTGCTGCAGGTGGATCGCCGCGGCCCGCAGATCCGCACCGCCGCCGACATCCGCGACAAGTTCGGCGTCGAGCCGGCACTGATCCCCGACTTCCTCGCGCTGGTGGGCGATGCCGCCGACGGCTATCCGGGCATCACCGGCATCGGCGCGGTGGGTGCGGCGCGCCTGCTGAACCGCTACGGCCCGATCGAAGCCTTCCCGGCCGACGTGCTGGGCGCGCAGGCCGAAGCCGCGCAGCTGTTCAAGCGACTGGCCACGCTCCGCAGCGACGCGCGCCTGTTCGAGGACGTGGAGGCCTTGCGCTGGTCGGGGCCGACCCCGGCGTTCGCGGCGTGGACGGAGCGCATGGGCGAGCCGAAGTTGCTGCAGCGGGCGAGGGAAGTACAGCGGAAGGTGGCCGCGCGCGGCTGAAGCGGCGGCTCGCGCCGAGCGTCATCGGGCATTGGCGATCACGCCCGGCGTGCGCCGCGCCATCGCCAGCCACGCCGGCGCGGGCAAACCCCAGCGCCGCTGGATCTCGTCGGCCCGCAAGGCGAGCACGTCGTCCTCCGGCAGTGCGCCGCAAGGGGCGATCACCACCACGTTGCCTGCTTTCGTCGGCGGGAATTGCCACACCGCGGAGGGCCGCAGGCCGGCTCGCAGGCGCGCGACGCTGGCCCGCAGGTCCAGCGCGCCGCCGACCAGGTTGGCGACGACGGTGCCGCCCTCGTGCAGCGCGCTGCGGCAATCGGAATAAAAGCCTTCGCTGTCCAGCGCGGGCCGGTCGACGGCCGCGTCGTAGGCGTCCACCTGCAGCACGTCGACGCCGTGGCTGCCGCGCAGGCCGCGCATGAAATCGGCGGCGTCGGCATGCACCACCCGCAGGCGAGGGCCGTCCGGCGGCAACTCGAAATGCGTGCGGCAGGCTTCGATCACGCGCTCGTCGATCTCCACCGCCGTGGTGCGCAGGCCCAGCACGCGATGCGCGAACCGGGTGAGCGAGCCGGCGCCCAGGCCCAGCGTGACCAGGTGCTGGTGCGGCAGTTCGTCGGGATCGTGGAAGAGCAGCCAGCCGAACATGCGCACCGCGTACGCCAGCACCAAATCGTCCGGCGCAGCGATCCGCATCGCGCCCTGGCACCAGGGCGTGCCGAAGCGCATCAGGCGAAGTCCTTGCTGTTCGCTGATCTCGATGGCTTGCGGCATGGGCCCAGTGTGCCGCGACCGGAGTGCCCCGGCTCAGCCGGTGTCCCGCGTTGACCCGGCCCGCGCCATGGCCGATAGTCGCCAGCCACTTCCTGGGGTTGCCATGCCGATCTCCCCTTACGTGCGCGAAGCCGGCGCCGGTCCGGCGGTGCTGTGCCTGCACGCCAATGCCAGCCACTCCGGACAGTGGCGCTCGCTCATGGACCAGCTCGCCGGCCGCTACCGCGTGTTCGCGGTGGATACCTACGGGGCCGGCAAGTCGCCGCCGACTCCGCCGGGTCGCGACCTGCGACTGGCCGACGAAGTCGAGCTGGTCCACGACCTGCTGGCCTCGGTGCCGGAGGGCATGCACCTGGTCGGCCACTCGTACGGCGCGGCGATCGCGTTCAAGGCGGCGCTGATGCACCGGCCGCGCGTGCGCAGCCTGGCCGTGTACGAACCCACGCTGTTCGCGATGGTGGACCGCGACACGCCGCGTCCCAACGGCATCGAGGGCATCCAGCAGGTGGTGCGCGAGGGCGTGGCCAGCCTGGCGCGCGGCGATGCCGAAGCGGCGGCGCGCGCCTTCATCGACTTCTGGATGGGCGAGGGCAGCTACCAGCGCACCCCGCCCGACCGGCGCCCGGCGCTCGTCGAGTCCTGCCGCAACCTGCCGCAGTGGTCGCATGCGTTGCTCACCGAGCCGGCCACGCTGGACGAGCTGCGGCAGGTGCGCGTGCCGGTGCTCTACATGGTGGGCGGCCGCTCGCCCGAGTCCTCGCGCTGCGTGGCCGAGCGCGTGATCCCGGCGCTGCCGGACGTCCGGCGGGTGGACTTCCCGGAGCTGGGGCACATGGCGCCGGTGATGCATCCGCAGCCGGTGAACGAGGCGATCGCGGCCTTCCTCGACGAGATCGCGGTTCCGACGGCCTAGCGCGACCCTGGGCCGGCCAGCCCGGCAGCCCGGCCACAGCCGACACAATGGGGCCCTTGCCAGGAAACCCCATGAGCCGACTGTTCGAACCCCTCCAGCTGGGCGCGCTGCGCCTTCCCAACCGCATCGTCATCGCGCCGATGTGCCAGTACTCGGCCGACGAAGGCAGCGCGACCGACTGGCACCTGATCCACCTCGGCCATCTCGCGCTGTCCGGTGCCGGGCTGCTGATCGTCGAGGCGACGGCCGTGTCGGACGTCGGGCGCATCACGACCGGCGACCTGGGCCTGTACAGCGACGACAACGAACGCGCGCTGGCGCGGGTGGTCGGCGCGATCCGCGCCCATTCGACCATCCCGCTGGCGCTGCAACTGGCGCATGCCGGCCGCAAGGGATCCAGCCGCGCGCCCTGGGAAGGCGGCCAGCAGGTCCCGCCCGACGAACCCGGCGGCTGGGTCGCCGAGGCGCCCTCGGCCCTGCCGCACGGGGCGGGCGAGCAGCCGCCGGCTGCGCTCGATGCCGACGGCCTGGCCCGGGTTCGCGGGCAGTTCGCCGAGGCCGCCCGGCGCGCCGCGCGGATCGGCTTCGAGGGCATCGAGCTGCACTTCGCCCACGGCTACCTGCTGCACGAATTCCTGTCCCCGCTGGCCAACCAGCGCACCGACGCCTACGGCGGCAGCCTGGCCAACCGCATGCGCTTCCCGCTGGAAGTGTTCGATGCCGTGCGCGACGCCGTGCCCGCGGACCTGCCGGTGTGGGTTCGCATCTCGGCCACCGACTGGGTGCCGGGCGGCTGGGACGTGCCGGACAGCATCGTGCTGGCACGCGAGCTGAAGGCGCGCGGCTGCGCGGCCATCCACGCCAGCAGCGGCGGCGTCTCGCCGCAGCAGAAGATCACGCTCGGCCCGGGCTACCAGGTGCCTTTCGCCGAACGCATCCGCGCCGAGGTGGACCTGCCGGTCGTGGCCGTGGGCCTGGTCACCGAACCGGCGCAGGCCGAGGCCATCATTGCCAGGGGCCAGGCCGACGCAGTGGCGCTGGCGCGCGCCATGCTGTACGACCCGCGCTGGCCCTGGCACGCCGCCGCCGAGCTGGGCGCGCAGGTGCAGGCCCCGCGGCAGTACTGGCGCTCGCAGCCGCGCGAGCACAAGGACCTGTTCGCCGGCCTGAGCTTCGGCCAGCGCTAGGAGGACCAGGGGCTGTGCCGGAACTCGTACCGGCCCAGCTCGCGGCTGCCGTCGCCCTCGCGCGCGATCAACGTGAGATGCTGCGTGTGCGCCGGCAGCTGCCGCACCTGCGCGACGCTCGGCAGCACCAGCACCTCGCCGCGCGCCGGATCGAACGGAATGTCGTCGAGCCGGTGCACCACGCCGGGCTGGATCGACAGCTCCACCGCCAGGTCCAGCCGCTGCACGCCCTGCAGCGGCGCCTGCAGCCGGCTCACCAGCACCTCGTCATCGGGCGCCACGGTGCAGTTGACGCCGCCGTTGTGCGGCACCCGGTACTCGCGGATGCGCACGCCCCGTGCCGCCAGCCGGTCCACGAAACCGGCGCCTGCGACGACCGTGACGCGGCCGGCCCGCACGGCACCGCGCACGCCGGCGCCCAGTGCCACCAGCTGGTCCAGCCGCTCGCCGCAGGCGTCGCAAGCCATGAGGTGCGTGTCCACGGCTTCGCGGGTCGCGGCGTCGCTTTCGCCCAGCCAGTCCTGCAGCAGCGCGTCGACGGGAAGATGGTCGGTCGGGGCACTCATGCGCGGCTCCTTCCGGCGTCGACGCAGCGCCGCAGCCTGTCGAGGCCGCGGTGGCGGATCACGCGCACGTTGCCGGCCGACAGGCCCAGCTGGGTGCCGACCGCGTCGGACGGCTGCTCGTCGTAGAAGGTCAGCACCAGCACGGAGCGTTCGCGCTCGGGCAGCCGCCCCAGGCAGTCGGCCACGCGTTCATGGTCGAGCCGCGGGACGATGTGGATGTCGGCCTGCGGCAGCGAATCGGCATAGCGCTCCAGCAGTTCGTTGCGGCGGCGCTCGGTGCGGCGCAGGTCCGACACGGTCATGCGGCAGGTGCCGAGCACGAAGGAGAGCACGCGCGCCGGCTCGCGCACGCCGCCGGAGCGCAGCTGCTCGAGCGTGAAGGCCATCACGTGCTGCATGAGGTCGGCCGCGGCCTGCGCGTCGCGCAGGTGGCGCAGCCCGTATCGACGCACCCGCGGCGCCAGCCGTCGGTAGAGCTCGGCTTCCTGGTCGCGCGCCGCACCGGGCTTCGCCTGCGCGATGGCGCAGGCCAGCAACGCCTCGGGGCTGTCGACCTCGGTTGCGGACAGGGGCTCCATGGGCGCAGCATAGCCAGCCGCCGCCGGAAGAAAAAGAGCTGTAACGCGACGGCGGGTTCGCGCCACAACCTGCTGCCAACCACCCCTACCGACGAGGCACACCGATGATCACCAACCCGCAGTCGCGCACCAACGTGCACGAGATCGCCGACGGCATCTACCGCATCAGCACGCCGATCGACTTCCCCGATGGCAACGGCTTCAGCTTCAACCAGTACCTGGTGCTGGACGACGAGCCGCTGCTGTTCCACACCGGCCCGCGCAAGATGTTTCCGCTGGTGCGCGAGGCCATGGCCGCCGTGATGCCGGTGGAGCGCCTGCGCTACGCGGCCCTGTCGCACTTCGAGGCCGACGAGTGCGGCGCACTCGACCTGTGGCTGGCCGCTGCGCCGCAGGCCGTGCCGGTCTGCAGCCGCATCGCGGCCATGGTGTCGGTCGCGGACATGGTCGACCGTGCCCCGCGGGCGCTGGCCGACGGCGAGCAGCTCGACTTGGGCCGCCACACCCTGCAGTGGCTGGACACGCCGCACGTGCCGCACGGCTGGGACTGCGGGCTGATGATGGATGCGTCCACCGGCACCTTCTTCTGTGGCGACCTGTTCACCCAGCCGGGGCACGGCGAGCAGGCGCTTACCGAAGACGACATCCTCGGCCCGAGCGAAGCCTTCCGGCAGCCGATGGACTACTTCGCCCATGCGCCGCAGACCGCCGACACCCTGGGCCGGCTGGCGCAGCTGAAGCCGACCACGCTGGCCTGCATGCACGGGAGCGCATGGCGCGGGAACGGCGCGGTGCTGCTGCGGCACCTGGCGGAGGCGGTGACCGCCAGGGCCTGAAGGGCAGGGCTGCGACCCGAACGGTCGCCGCGCCGCCGCCGGCTACCGCTTCTCCGCGCGCGTCATCAGGAAGTCCTGCCGGACCACGTTGCCTTCGAGGTACTGCGCGATGAACGCGTCCAGGTCGGAGCGGAAGGCGGCGAGGCGCGCGGCGTCGTCCTTGAGCCCGGCGACGAGCTTGGCCACGGGCCCGAGCGTCTCCTCGATCTGCTTGCGGTAGTGCTGCGGGCTCAGCGTGGGGAAGACCATCACGCCGCGCCGGAACGAGAGATCGCGCACGGCGTCCCCGAGGCGCTGGCGGATCACGCCGGGCTCGCCCCACTGCGGCGGCGGCGCAGCCCCCTCGGGCGGCGGAACGTAGCGCGCGACCAGCGCGAACATCTGGCCCACGAAGTGCTCGGGCGGCCAGGTGGAAAAGGCGATGGTGCCGCCCGGCTTGAGCACGCGCAGCATCTCGCCGACGGCGACGTCCGGACGCGGCGCGAACATGTGGCCGAACTGGCTGAGGACCACCTCGAAGCTGGCGTTCTCGTAGGGCAGCGCCTCGACGTCGCCCTCGCGGAAATCGATCTTCACATCGGCCAGTTCCGCATGCCGTCGAGCGTGCTCCAGGAGCGCCGGCGACAGGTCGAGTGCGCTCACCCGGGCGCCGAGGCGAGCGGCGGTCAGGGCCACCACGCCGGTGCCGCAGGCGAGGTCTAGCACCGCCTGGCCCTCGCGGATGCGGGCGTGCCGGACCAGCTCGGCCGCGGGCACGGTGGTGTGGGTTTCGAGGGGGGCGAACAGTGACCAGCCTTCGCGTTGCGCGGCCTTCAGCTGGGCGAATGGATCGGCTGACATGGGCGAACTCCTTTCGCACGGGAACGCAGGGGAGCCGGATTCTTCGCCTCCCATGGCAGGCTCGCAAGTTCGATTCCTGCGAGCTGGACCGTGCCGGCGCGGCGCCGGCCGCGCGGGGTCTTCGCTGCTCGCGCCGGCACGGATGACCGGCTTCGGAGATCATCGGCCCATGATCGAGCTTCGATGCCTGCAGGACGCCCACATGGCCGACGTCCTGCGGATCCAGGCGGCGTGCTACCGGGAGATCGTGCCGGAATCGGAGGCGTCGCTGCGCGCCAAGGTCCTCGCGTCGCCGGCCACTTGCTTCGCGGCCGAGGCCGCCGTCGGCATGGTCGGCTATCTCATCTCCGCGCCCGTCCGCTTTCCGGACCTGCCGGCGCTCGACGCCCCGACCTTCCAAGTGGCGGCGGATGCCGACACCCTGTACATCCACGATCTCGCCATCGCGGACGCCGGGCGGGGAACAGGCGCCGGGCAGGCGATGGTGCGCGCCGCGTTCGATGCGGCCCGGTCGCGCGGCCTGGGCAAGGCCTGTCTGGTCGCGATCCAGGATTCGGTTCGCTACTGGGAACGGTTCGGATTCCAGAGCGTCGCGACGCCGCCTGGTCGGGTCGCCGTCAAGCTGGCGAGCTATGGGGTGGCGGCGCGGTTGATGCGGGCGGTGATTTGAGCGGAGGCGGCCGCTTCCTCCGGAGGCAAACAATTCGCTGAAGCCGTTACTGAACTGAAAGTATCAGGTGTGATCCGAACCGGACAGGTATCCGGGTGACGTCACAGAGTTCTTGCGCGCGCGTCAACTACGGTAAGTCCTTTAGGCTACGCGTCTAGCACTGCATCATGGAAATCGTTCTCGTGAAGGATCACTACCTTCACGCCCTTACGCCTCAGTTCCACCGCTCTTTCAACCTTCCGCCCGTAGCAGGCGAATGCCCAGCACGGGTTACCCTCTGCACCGATCACGAGGTAGTCGAGCTTGGCGGTGACGTTACGGATGGGTTCACCTCCAAGTTCGCGCACTGTGAACTCGAATTCGGATCGCTTGTACTTCGTCGAAACGCCAGTGAAGCAAAAGGTGGAGCCTGGGAAGGAGATCGTTGGCCCGACCGCGCAGAGAGCCCCAATAGTCTTCTCCGGACCATCAAACACGATTGGCCGCACGATCGTTCGCTCATCGAGCACCGCTAGAAACTCTGTAAAGAAGTACTGGAGCATCTTGTGCTCCGTCTCATCGATGCGACCGTCACGTAGCACCTTAGTCGTGAGAGCCTCAATCTCATCGTACGGCCAGCATGTCTTCAGGTGCTCGTGTTCGGAAAGCCAGTCTGAGAGTCCACGCAGTTCCTCGACAGCTATCTGACCGTCCGCGGCGATGCCACCGACCAGCGCGTGTAATCGTTGCAGATCTGCCGTGATCATGCTGAAGAACTCAGTACTTCTGAGCCGGTTACACAACCAGGTCATGTCCTCCCGCTCCTCGAGCGTCAAGACTCCGTCACCCAAAGCGGCCGACAAGGGTGGAATCAACTCACTATAGGGATGCCGGTTAGCGACGTCCTGATGGTCGGAAATCCACGTCCGCAAGATCGCCATCTCTCCGCTCGTCACCTTGCCATCTATAGCGATTCCTTCGAGAAGCCCAAGCAAGGAGTTCACCGACTTCTCAAATCTGCTCTTGCCGGTGAAGTGGAAATACGGTGCGAGGTCTGGATGCATTGCGCCAAATCGATGAAGCGCCATTGAGCGCGGCTTCCGCAATGTAGTAGCCCCGGAAAGGGTTGGCAATTACCCGATTACCCTCGCTAGTCAGAAGTCGCCCACTGTTAGACTTCCACCCATGCAACCCCGCACGTCCATCCTGGTCATCATTCGAATTACCCGCTGACCGGGAACGTGCGCGTCGTCCCGGTCAGCCGGGTCGACGCCTGGAGCAGCCTCTGCGCTCCCCCTTCGATCCACGCGCATCCCATTGCCGGCCCAGCTTGGCCGGTTGTCGCCGATGACCTGGATCGAAGTGAATGAACACCCTTGACCTCACCCGAACAGCGACCCGCCTGGAGCAGGTCTACCTGATCGAACGCGATGCCGGCCTCTTGTGCCGCATCCTCGGCCTCTACGCAGCGCGCGGTGTCGACGTGCTCGGCGTGGACTACGCCTACGCGGCGCAAGACGTCATGAAGCTGCAGGTGTCCGTGGCCCGCCGCCTGGCCGAGACCGAGGAAGTGGTGCGCGTGCTGGTCGACAAGGCTTCGACACTCATAGGGGTGCTGGCTGCGTCCGAGCAGGTTTCGGTGGAGCAGAGGGCGGCATAGGCGAAGCGGCCGACATGCAACGGCCGTTTGCCTCATCTCCCGCACGGCCCGCTACGCGACGACGTAGCCCAACCGCGCCGATACCTGCTCCGCGCACCGGCGCAGGGCCGTGGCGACACGGCCGTCCCAGGCACTGTCGAAGCTCGCTGAAGGGCCCATGGCCGTGATGCCGAGCACCAGCGTGCCGGTCGAATCGAACACGGGGGCACAGAACGCATCGATGCCGGCAATGGGCTGGCCGATGGTGCGCGAGAGGCGGTGCCGGCGCGTTTCCTCCACCAGCGCTTCGAACTGCCTGCGCGACTGCGGCTCGGCGTGCGGCCCCTGCAGCAGCAGGTCGTGCTCGCGCGCGAACGCGATCACCTTGGGGGGCATGTAGGCTGCGAACAGCCGCCCGGTGGCGGTGTTGCTCAGCGCCATCACGGATCCGGCGCGCAGGTTCACGTGCATCGGCTGCACCGGTTCGTCCAGCCGCACGATGGTCGGCCCGAAGGTGCCCCATACCGCCAGCGCGATGCTCTGGCCGGTCTCCTCGGCGAGCTGTTCGACCAGCGGCGCGGCCGCCTTCACGGGATCCAGCCGCTGCAGCTTGGATAGCCCGATCTGCAGCGCGAGCGGCCCCAGTTCGTAGCGGCCGGCGGCGTCCTGCACGACGAAGCCCACCTTCAGGAAGCTCACGAGGTAGGGGTGGGCCTTGCCGGCCGCGATACCCGCCGCCCCCGCCAGCTCGCGCAAGTGCATGGGGGCCACGTGCCCGGCGAGCACACGCAGCAGCAGGCTGCCCGTTTCCACCGACTGGATGCCCCGCCGGGGCTTGTCCCTGTTGCGTTCTTGCTTGCCGGCAGCCGGGGGGTCGTCGCGGGTTATCACTGACTTCATCAGATGCATTCGTCATTGACTAATGTCAACACAATAACGAAGATGAATCGTGGCGGCAACGGATGCAGGCGACATGAGTCAAGGCTTCGAGTGCGACGTTCTGGTGGTGGGCACGGGCGCCTCCGGCATGTCCACGGCCATCACGGCGGCATCCCAGGGGCTGGAGGTCCTCGTCGTCGAGAAGCAGCCGCTGTTTGGCGGCACCACGGCGCGCTCGGGCGGCTGGCTCTGGATCCCGGGCACCAGCCTGGCCACCCGGCAGGGCATCCAGGAGCCGCCCGGCGCGGCCCGCACCTACCTGCAGCACGAGGCCACCACCCACTTCGATCCGGCGCGCGTCGACGCATTCCTGGCGCGCGGCCCCGAAGCCGTCGACTTCTTCACCTCCCGCACCTGCGTGCAGTTCGACATGCCGCCGGTATTCCCCGACTACCACGCCGAGGCGCCGGGCGGCCAACAGGGCGGCCGCTCGATGGTGACGCGCCCGTTCGACGGGCGCGAGCTGGGCGAGCGGATCAGGCTGCTGTCGCCTCCCCTGCCGGAGCTCACCGTGTTCGGGATGATGCTCGGCTCCGGCAAGGAGATCCTGCACTTCATGCGCGCCTTCAAGTCGCTGGAGTCCTTCCTGTACGTGGCGCGCCGGCTCACGCGCCACGGCCTGGACGTGCTGCGTCACGGTCGCGGCATGACCCTCACCAACGGCAATGCACTGGCCGGGCGGCTGGCCAAGGCCGCCATGGACCTGGGCATCCCGGTCTGGCTGCGCTCGCCGGTGACGGAGCTGCTGGTGGAGGGCGACCGTGTCGTCGGCGCGCGGGTCGAGCGCGAGGGCTCGCCGGTCGAGGTGCGGGCGCGGCGCGGGGTCGTGCTGGCCTGCGGCGGCTTTCCGCACGACGTCGAGCGGCGCCGGCAGCTGTTCCCGCACGCAGCGAGCGGGCGCGAGCACCATTCGCCATCGCCCGCCACCAACGTCGGCGAGGGGCTGCGACTGGGCGAATCGGCCGGTGGCTATGTCGACCCCACGATCCCGAACGCCGCGGCCTGGGTGCCGACCTCGGTCACCACGCGTCCCGACGGCAGCCAGGGCGTGATGCCGCACTTCATTGACCGCGCCAAGCCGGGCGTGATCGCCGTCACGCGCGCGGGCCGCCGGTTCACGAACGAAGGCAATTCGTACCACGACTTCGTGCAGGCGATGGTCGCCGCGTGCCGCGGCACGGGCGAGGTCAGCGCCTGGCTGCTGTGCGACCACCGCGCATTGCGGAGCTACGGGCTGGGTTGCGTGGCGCCGTTCCCCATGCCGATCGGCCGCCACCTGCGCAGCGGCTACCTGAAGCGGGGCCGCACGATCGCGGAGCTGGCTTCGGCCATCGGCGTGGACCCCGGCACGCTGGAAGGCACCGTCACCGAGTTCAACCGCCATGCTGCGCGCGGCGAGGACCCGCAGTTCGGCAAGGGCACCAAGGCGTACAACCGCTACCAGGGCGACGCCCTGCTGCGACCGAACCCCTGCGTGGCGCCGCTGCAGCACCCGCCGTTCTACGCGATCAAGCTGGTGGTCGGGGACATCGGCACCTTCGCCGGCCTGGCTACCGATGCCCAGACCCGGGTGCTGCGGCGCGACGGCACGCCGGTGCCGGGCCTGTACGCCGTCGGCAACGACGCCGCCAGCATCATGGGGGGCAACTACCCCGGTGCCGGCATCACGCTGGGGCCGGCACTGACCTTCGGCTACATCTGTGGCATGCACCTGGCGCAGCCCGGGGCCGCGATGGCGGACCCGTCCCGCGAGGCGGTGCCCGCATGAAGCCGATCACGGCGCTGCCGGGCTTGCTCGACGGCCGGCTCGCGCTCGTCACGGGGGCGGCCCAGGGCAATGGGCGCGCGATCGCCCGCGGCCTGGCGGCGGCAGGCGCGCGGGTCGTCGTCACCGACCTGAACGAGGAGGGTGCCGCGCAGACCGCCGCACAGGTCCGCGACGCAGGCGGCACGGCCTGGTCGTTCCGGCACGACGTCACGGATGCCGGGCAGAGCCGGCGGCTGGCCGACCAGGTGGCGCGCGAGTGCGGCCCCGTCGACCTGCTGGTCAACAACGCCGGGATCATCATCCGGGAGAACAGCGCGAGCCCCCGCGCCCCGGCGAACTGGCGCCGCGTGATGGAGGTGAACGTCGACGGGGTCTTCCACGTCACGCACGCGTTCCTGGAGCAGCTGAAGGCAGGTCGCGGCACCATCGTGAACCTCGCCTCGATCGCCGCCTTCGCGGGGCAGGGCGGCAGCCTGGGGTACTCGCCGTCCAAGGCCGCGGTGGTGATGCTCACCCGGTCGCTTGCCATCGAACTGGCGCCGTCCGGCGTGCGGGTCAATGCACTGGCACCCGGCGTGATCGAGACACCGATGACCGAGGCGACCCTTGCCGACCCGCAGCGGCTCGCGCCCTTCCTCGCGCGCACGCCGATGGGGCGCGTCGGGCAGCCCGAGGAGCTGGTCGGCGCCGTGCTGTTCCTCTCCAGCGCCCTGTCCACCTACGTCACCGGCGTGACCTTGCCGGTGGATGGTGGCTTCCTGGCCACCTGATCGCGAACCGCAAGAACCACCCACAAGGAGACAACCATGAAGCTGAAGATGCGTTCCCTCGCGGCAGCCTGCGCGCTGGCTGCAGCCGCTGCCGTACCCGTTGCCGCCTGGGCCCAGGCCAGGACCTTCGACCTGCAGAGCGTGTTCGGCCTGCAGGTGCCTTCGATCGGCCCGAGCCCGGTGAAGTGGGCGGAGCGGGTGGCGCTGATGACCAACAACGAGATCCGGATCAAGGTCATGGGCGCCGGCGAAGTGGTGCCGCCGCTGGAGGTGTTCGGCGCCGTCTCCAACGGCTCCATCCCCATGGGCTTTGACTGGATCGGCTACTGGGCCAGCAAGATCCCGGTGGCCAACCTGGTGGGCTCGATGCCGTTCGGCCCCGACCCGGAGCTGTTCCTGGGCTGGATGTTCAAGGGCGGCGGTCTGGCGATCATCCAGAAGGCCTACGACCCGCACAACGTGCAGGTGCTGCCCTGCCACCTCGTGGTGCCCGAAGCCGGCGGCTGGTTCAACAAGGAGATCCGCACGCCGGCCGACATCAAGGGACTGAAGATGCGCATCGCCGGGCTGGGCGCCAAGGCGATGGAGAAGCTGGGCGCCAGCGTGCAACTGGTGCCGGCCGGCGAGATCTACGTGTCGCTCGAACGCGGCCGCATCGAGGCCGCCGAGTTCTCCGCGCCTCAGCTGGACGCCGGCCTGGGACTGCAGAAGATCGCCAAGAACTACTACTTCCCCGGCTGGCACCAGCCCGCGAGCTGGGACAGCATCATCATCAACAAGAAGGTGTGGCAGTCGCTCACTCCGAAGCAGCAGACGGCGATGACCGAGGCCTGCTACGCCAACATCACCTACAACACCTTCGACCAGATCAACGCCCAGGTCGACGCCATCGAGAAGATCGAGGCCGCCGGCGTCACGGTGCGCCGCTTCCCCGAGCCGGTGCTGGCGGCGCTGCGCAAGGCGTCGCATGAGGTGATGGAAGAGGAAGCCGCCAAGGACCCGCTGTTCAAGGAGGCCTACCAGTCGCTCAGCGCGTACATCAAGCGCTACGGCCGCTGGAGCGAACTGCAGTCGCTGCCCCGCGCCAACTGATCCCACCCACGCGCCATGCCGGGCAGCCCCCGGCATGGCCGGGAGCCCCTATGAGCGAATTCCTCTCCGCGGTCGAGCGTGGCTGCGCCTGGTTCGGCCGCGTGGCCGCCTGGACCGTTCCCGTGCTCGTGGTCAGCGTCTGCATCAGCATCCTGCTGGTGCAGTTGCGCGCCAACGTGCTGTTCGAATGGGGAACGGCCGTGCCGCTGTTCGGCAGCGGCCTGACCGCAGGCGGATTGACCGACCTGCAGTGGCACCTGTTCGCCGTGATGGTGATGCTGGGCGGCGCCTACACGCTGTGCGAGAACGGCCACGTCTGCGTGGATTTCCTGTCCAGCCGCTTCACGCCTCGCACGCGACAGGCCGTCACCCTGTTCGGCGACCTGCTGCTGTTGCTGCCCTTCGCGCTGGTGATGACGTGGTTCTCCTGGGAGTACACGGTGTCGGCCTGGACATCGAACGAAGGTTCCTCCTATGGCGGCCTGAACCAGCGCTGGATCATCAAGGCCGTGATGCCGATGGGCTTCGGCCTCCTGGCGGCGTTCGGCCTGGCGCGCGCGCTGCGCACGGCCAGCTCGCTGCTGCGCCGGGGGAGTTGAGACGATGGCCTATGCCGGCCCCCTGGCCATGTGCAGCGCGCTGCTGCTGGGCATCTTCACCGGTTACCCGGTGGCCTTCGTGCTCGCCGGCGTCGGCGTACTGGCCGCGTTCGCCGCCGATGTGCCGCTGCTGTTCCTGTCCACCGGTGTGTCCCGCACCTTCTCGGGCATCCTGAGCAACTGGCTGCTGATCGCCGTGCCGCTGTTCGTCTTCATGGGGCTGATGCTGGAGAAGTCCGGCATCGCGCAGCGGCTGCTGCGGTCGCTGGCCGGCATCATGGGGAGCAAGCCCGGCGGCTATGCGTTCGCGGTGACCATCATCGGCATCGTGATGGCGGCCTCCACGGGCATCATCGGCGCGTCCGTGGTGCTGATGGGCGTGCTGGCGCTGCCGGCCATGCGGCGCAGCGGCTACGACCTGCGCTTGTCCACCGGCATCATCGCCGCCACCGGCACGCTCGGGATCCTGATTCCTCCCAGCATCATGCTGGTGGTGCTGGGCGACACGATGCGCATCTCGGTGGGCGACCTGTTCGCCGGCGCGCTGGTCCCCGGGCTGCTGCTCGGCGGCCTGTACCTGCTGTACCTGGTGGGGATCGCGATCTTCCGGCCGCAGATGATGCCCGGGCTGCCGGCCGGCGAACACCTGCCGATCGCGCAGTTGGCCTGGCAGCTGGCGCGGGACCTGGTCGCCCCGCTCGTTCTGATCCTGCTGGTGCTGGGCAGCATCATCGCGGGCATCGCGACACCGACCGAAGCCGCGGCGCTCGGCGCTGCGGGGGCGTTCGCGCTGGCGATGATGTCACGCCAGCTCACTTGGGCCATCTTCAGCGACACCCTGCGCGAGACGACCCGGACCACGGCCATGATCATGTTCGTCATGATCGGCGCCACGGTCTTCAGCGTGATCTTCCGCAAGCTCGGTGGCGACGTGATGATCGAGGACCTGCTGGGCGTCTCCTCCGGCACGGCGTCGCCCTACCAGGTGCTGGCCGCGATCATGCTGTTCGTGTTCGTGCTCGGCATGTTCCTGGACTGGGTGGAGATCACGTTCATCGTGATCCCGATCGTCGCGCCGATCATCGCCGGCCTCGACTTCGGCATGCCCAAGGAGCACGTGCTGATCTGGTTCGCGATCCTGTTCGCCGTCAACCTGCAGACGTCCTTCCTGACGCCGCCGTTCGGCTACGCGTTGTTCTACATCCGCGGCATCACGCCGCCGGAGATCAGCACGCGAACCATCTACCTGGGCATCGTGCCCTTCGTGATCCTGCAGGCGGCGGGCCTGCTGCTGACCATCTGGTTCCCGCAACTGGTGCTCTGGCTGCCTGGGGTGTTGCTGGGGACCTGACCTTCGGGTCACGCACGTCGTGTTGAGGCCGCGTGCGATCACTACGGGCGTTCGAACCTCTTGCGAGCCTCTTCCACCTGCGCCCTGGTCACGCAGCCATCCGCATGGTCGTTCACCAGCCCCATCGCCTGGATGAAGGCATGCATGGTGGTCGGGCCGACGAATTTCCAGCCCCGCTTTTTCAGGTCTCGGGACAGGTCCCGCGAAGCCCGCGAGACCGACACGGAGCGATGCGCGTCGAGTTCATGCGCAGCGGGCTCGAAGCGCCAGAAATACGCGGCCAGCGTGCCTGCCTCCTGGACCAGCTCGCACGCACGCTGCGCATTGTTGATCACCGCTTCGATCTTCCCGCGGTGGCGCACGATTCCTGCATCGGCAAGCAGGTGCGCGACGTCCTTTTCGTCGAAGCGCGCGACCTCGCGGAAATCGAATCCCTTGAACGCCGCGCGAAAGTTCTCGCGTTTGTCGAGGATCGTCCGCCAGCTCAACCCCGACTGGAATCCCTCGAGGCTGACTTTCTCGAACAGCCGACGGTCATCGGCCACGGGGAATCCCCACTCGCGATCGTGGTAGGCGACGTAGTCGGGTGGTGCGCCGGCGCACCAGCTGCAACGGGGAAGTCCGTCCGGACCGGGAACCGTGGTGCTCATGCCGGGATGATGCCGCCGGATCCAGCGCTCAGTACTTTCGCCGGCCGAGTCGTTGACTGGCCCTGGAAATGGCGTAGTTCACGCAGCAGTACAGTACCGCGACCGCCAGGTACACGGGGACGAGCGAGCGGTAGTTGGCGATCAGCACCTTGGCGTTCTGCATCAGTTCGCCGTACGTGACGACGTAGCCGAAGGTGGTGTCCTTGGCCACGATGACCAGCTGGGCCACCAGTGCCGGGACGATGTAGCGCAGCGCCTGGGGAAAGACGACATGGGCGAAGACCCGTGCCTCATTGAAGCCCAGGGCCCGCGCCGCGTCCGTCTGCCCTCGGGGAACGGCGAGCACGCCGGCGCGGTACACCTCGGCGACCACGGCGGCGGTGCTGAGTCCCACGGGCAAGGTCAGCATCCAGTAGGCACTCATCCGGATCCCGACCGACGGGAGCACCAGGAAGCACACGTAGATGAGCAGCAGGGCCGGCACGCCGCGCAGGAATTCGATGAACGCGACGGCCGGCCAGCGCACGAGCCGCAGCCGCGACAGGCGACCCAGCATCAGCACCAGCCCGAAGACCAGCGCGATCACGGCCGCCGCCGCCGCCGACTTGAGTGTGCCGAGCAGGCCCTGCGCCAGGAAGGACCAGGTGGTCTTCCAGGCGAAGAATTCCCACAGCCGCCCTTCGAACTGGCCCGCGGCATGGAAGCCGTACACGACACCGGCGAGCAGCACCAGGAGCATCGCCGCGACGGCCACGCTCGCGGCCCGGGTGACGGCCTGCGCCCTGGGGCCCAGGTCGCCGTAGAGGACGTCTTCCAGGGCGCGGCTCATCGCAGGATCCGCATCTTCCTGTCCAGTGCGGCGCCCGCCCAGGCGATGAGCAGGCCCGACGCCAGGTACATCGCGGCAGCGACGGCGAACGCCGCGATCCCGGCGGCGGAGTCGTTGGCGATCCGGGCCACCAGCGCCGTGAGTTCCCGCTCCGGGACGGGCACCTGGGACGCCAGGGACGTCGACAGCATCAGCGCAATGAGCAGCGAGGTCAGGGGCTGGACGACCGAGCGCAGCGCCTGTGGCAACACGATCGAGGCGATGACGGTCAGCGGACGCATGCCCAGGCTGCGGGCGGCCTCGACCTGGCCGACACCGACGGTGTTGATGCCCGTGCGCAGGTAGTCCGCCGTGAAGGCGGAGCACACCAGGGCCAGGGTCAGGATCACGCTAGGCTCGTAGTCGATGACGACCTGCAGATCGGGCAGTGCGAACACGATGAAGATCAGCAGCGCGACCGCGGGGATGTTGCGGAAGACCTCGACGTAGCCGGTCAGCACGAAACGAAGCGGCCGCAGCGGCAGGAGCCGGGCCACGGCCACGACGACGCCCAAGGCGAAGCCGGCCACGAACGACAGGATCGTGAGCTTCCAGGTCAGAAAAAGGGCCTGCCCGAAGGCAGGCCCGTAGTCGGCCAGCAGCCGCAGCACACTGTCCATGGATCAGGGAATCGGCGGCGGCGTCGGGACGTTGGTGCTGCCGGTGCGCTGCCCGATGGACACCGTCCACAGCCGGGCCCAGGTGCCATCGGCTTCGATCTTCTTCAGGAAGGCATTGACGAAGGCCACGCCGTCCGAGCCCTTGGGCAGCCCGATCCCGTACGGGTCTTGCGGACCGAAGGGTGCGCCGGCCAGCTTCGCCTCGCCGCTGCCCTGGCTCAGGACATTGAGCAGCAGCGTGTAGTCGGTCACGTAGGCGTCCACGCGTCCCTGGCGCAGGGCGTCGACGGCTTCCTGGTGCGTCTGGAACTCCTGCACGACGGCCTTGGGTGCGAATTGCGCAAGGATCGCGGGCCCCGTCGATCCCGCCTGGGTAGCGGCCTTCTTCCCGGCGAGATCCTGGTAGGACTGGATCGCCTTGTTGTTCGACCTCACCAGCACCCCCGCCTGCGAGGTGTAGTAGGGACCGGCGAAGGAAATCTTCTCCGCCCGGGCCGGGGTGATGGAATAGGTGGCCAGCACCACGTCCACCTGGTCGTTGATGAGGACCTGCTCGCGCGTGGACGAGGTGACCTGCGTGAACTTGTACCTGGACCCATCGCCCAGGATGTAGCGCGTGAGGAGCTGGGCCAGGCCCGCATCGAATCCGCGAATCTTGCCGTCCTTCTCGTTGAGCAGCGAGAAGAGGTTCGACGTCTGGGTGCCGCCCAGGCGCAGCGTGCCGGCCTGCTTGATCCTGCTGGCCCACTGGCTGGACGCGATCGTCGCGGCGTCGGCGACGGGCCCCTTGGCGACGAGCGAGTCGAACGCTGCCGCATCGATGGGTGTGCCTTGTGCGAAAACCGGCGCACCGGTCGCAACTGCAAATGCGACGACGGTGGCCTTCAGGACGGATGGGATCGACATGGATTCTCTCGGTTGGCGTGTATCGCCAGCGAATGTATAGCAGTCCGCGCGAGCGGGCGCGGGTCCGCGAACGGCCGGGTTACGGAGTGCCCCGGGGCAGGTGGGCCGGGTTCGCGATTTCCCGCAAGCGCGCACGACCGGCTCCCCGCAGAATGGCGCCGCAGGAGGGAGCCGCTTGATCGCCAGACTCGCAGCACGCCTGCCGTTCTTCTACGGCTGGCTCGTCGTCGGCGTCGTCTTCGTGACGATGGCCCTGTGCGTGAATGCCCGCACGGCCTTTTCGCTGCTCTTCCCGCCCATCCTCGACGAGTTCGGCTGGGAGCGCGGCGTGACGGCCGGCGCCTTCTCGTTCGGCTTCATCGTTTCGGCCGTGCTGAGTCCGCTGCTCGGGAAGCTGATGGACCGGCGCGGGCCGCGCTTCGTGATGGAGATCGGCATCGCCGCCACGGCCGCGGGCCTGCTGCTTGCGACCTTCTCGAGCGAGCCCTGGCATGTGTACGTCACGCTCGGGATGCTGGTGGGGGCGGGAACGACCTTCACCGGCTACACCGGCCAGGCACTCTTCCTGCCCAACTGGTTCGTCCGCCGTCGCGGGCTGGCGCTCAGCGTCGCCTTCGCCGGCGTGGGCTTCGGCTCGATCGTCATGCTCCCGGCGCTGCAGGCCTTCGTGGAGCGAAGCGGCTGGCGCGCGGGTTGCACGCTCCTGGGCGTGCTGGTGCTCGTGGTCCTGGTGCCGCTGAACCTGCTGCTGCGGCGCCGGCCCGAGGACATCGGCCTGGCCCCCGATGGCGACCCCGATACGCCCGCCGCCGCGCAGGCCCGCCGCGTGAACGTGGTCGACCCCGCCTGGGCGGCCATCGACTGGACGCTCCCGCGCGCGATGCGCACGGCCCGGTTCTGGTGGATCGCGGTGGCGTACTTCGCGGCGCTCTTCGCCTGGTACGCGGTGCAGGTGCACCAGACCCAGTACCTGGTCGAGACCGGCTTCGGCCCGCAGGAAGCGGCATGGGCGCTGGGCGCCGTGAGCCTGGCCGGCGTGCCGGGCCAGATCGCGCTGGGTTGGCTCTCCGACCGCATCGGCCGGGAGATCGTGTGGGCGATCGGCAACCTGGGATTCTTCCTCACCTACGTGGCGCTGCTCGTGCTGCCCGCGTACCCGAACGTCGCACTGCTGTACGCCATGGTGATCGCGCAAGGCGCGCTCGGCTACGGCATGACGTCCGTGGTCGGCGCCATCCCCGCCGAGATCTTCGAGAGCAGGCACTACGGCCCCATCTTCGGCACCCTGATGCTCAGCGCCCTGGCCGGCGGCGCGATGGGCCCCTGGTTCATGGGCTTCGTGCACGACCGCACCGGCAGCTATGCGCTGGGGTTCTGGGTGGCCATCGGCTGCACGCTGCTGTCGGCCTTCGCGATCTGGCGGGCGGCGCCAAGCCGGGTGAGGGTGGTCGCGGGCAGGGTGCGCGCGGTCCGCGCGTGACTGCCGGGATCGCGCGTTACCCAAACCCGCTTCAGGCCGCGTGGGTCCAGTGCCGATGGAGGATCTGCGCGATGCCGTCCAGCATGAACCCGAGCGCGCCGACCAGCACGATGACGGCCATGAGTTCCGAATAGGCGAGCCGATCGCGCGTATCCAGGATGAAATAGCCCAGGCCGGAGCTGACGCCGAGCATCTCACAGGGAACGAGCACGATCCAGATGATGCCGATCGCCACGCGGGCCCCGGTCAGGATGTGGCCGAGGATGCCCGGCAGGATGATCCTGAAAAGCACCTCGCGCCGCGTCGCGCTCAGGCTGCGCGCGAGCAGCAGCCATCTCGGGTCCAGGCTGCGCACGCCCGCCGTGGTGTTCAGGATGATCGGCCATACGGCGGCGAAGGTGAGCAGGAAATAGATCGGTGCATCGCCGATGCCGAACACCATGACGGCGATCGGCATCCACGACAAGGGCGAAATCATGCGCAGGAACTGGAACGCGCTGCTCGTGCTGTTTTCCAGCGCGCGCGATGTGCCCACCGCCAGGCCGATGGGGATGCCCAGGACGAGCGCGAGCGAAAGGCCCACCAGCACGCGCTTCAGGCTGGTCAGCGTATGGACCGTCAGCTGGTTCTGGACCAGCAGCTCGTACAGGCTCTCGAAGGTGACGCCGGGGCTGAGCCGATCGGCGACTGGCACGCTTTCCTTGAGCCAGTACGTGCCCATGGCCCAGAGCGACACCAGCGCGACCAGTCCGATCAGGCTCAGTTCGAGCTGCTTGCCCGGGCGGTTCAGGAGAAGGCTTTTGATCATGGTTGTGCCGATCGAAGATGCAGGCAGGCCGGGCAGGAGCCCCGGGCCGCATCGCGCGGGGCCAGGGTTGCGCCGCGCCTCAGGTCGTGATGATTTCCTTGCGGGTGAAGGTGTCGGGCAGGCCGAAGGCCGACATGCCGCCGATCCCGGCGATGGCTTTCTTCACGAAGCGGTCGTCCACCAGGTCGCGCGCGACGAAAGCCGGATCCAGCTTCTGCAGGAAATCGTTGCGGCCGGATACCAGGGTCGCCTTGAGCATCTTGATCAGCGATTCGGTATAGCTCGGGAACGGATAGGGCTGGAAGTCGATGCGCTTTTCGTTCCAGTCGGCGTGCCTGATGGCGCCGGTGGCGACGTACTCCGCGTTCTGCCTTGGCGCGGGCGCCAGCACCCGGGCCAGCGCTTCGTAGGTGTGCGGCGTGTAGCGGTGCGCGTTCTCCTTGGACAGGATACGTGCCGTCTCCTGGCGGTGGCCCTGGATCCAGGCCTGCGCCTGCACGATGCCGTTCACCACCTTCTGCGACCATTCCGGTCGCTTGTCCAGGTCGTCTTCGTGCATCAGTACGACGCAGCAGGCGTGGTCCTTCCAGACGTCGGCGGTGAATCGCAGGATCTTGCCGACCTTGAGCACTTCGGCCGCCGCATTGAACGGCTCGGCCACGATGTAGCCGCTGATCTGCTTGCTGGCCAGGGCGGGCAGCATGTCGGAGGGGGCCATGACGACCAGCCGGACCTGCTTCGGGCCGGGCGTGCCCTCGCCGATGCCTTCGATGCCTTCGCTTCTCAGGATGTGCTGCAGCACCACGTTGTGGATGGAGTACCAGAACGGAATGGCGACCGTCTTGCCGCCCAGGTCGCGCAGGCCGTTGATCTCAGGCAGCACCGTGAGGCTGGAGCCGGCCATGTGGTTCCACGCCACGACCTTGGCCCGCGACTGGCTGCCGTAGCGCGCCCACACCGTCATGGGCGAGAGCAGGTGCACGGCATTCACCTGGCCGCTGATGAAGGCCTCGACCAGCTGCGCCCAGCTGCGGAACAGCCGGGGCTTCTCGACTTCGAGGCCCTGTTCCTGGAACAGCTTGTTGTGGTGCGCGACCAGCAGTGCCGTGGCGTCGGTGATCGGCAGGTAGCCGATACGCAGCGGCGCGTCAGGCTCGGCGGCCATGGCGCTGCTGTGCCGTTGCAGCAGCGGCAGCGCGCCCGCGGCGGTGAACATCGTCGACAGCTTGAGGAACTGGCGACGGGCCTCCAGCGTGGCCTGGGGAATCGTCGATTCTTCGTGTTCTTTCATGGGTCAGCTCTCCACTTGCACGGGTTGGCGGGTTGATCGACGCGTGTCGCGCAACGCTTGAAGGATTTCCACCCGCATGTGGGTGAGATCGGACATGACCTCGTCGCGCGGACGCGGCAGGTCGATGCGCCACTGCCCGATCAGCCGGCCGGGCGCTCCGCCGATCAGCAGGATGCGATCGGCCACGATCAATGCTTCGTCGATGTCGTGCGTGACCAGCACCGCCGAAGTCTGTCGACGCGCCGTGATCTGCTGCAGCAATGCCTGCATCTCGCCGCGCGTGATCTCGTCCAGCGCGCTGAACGGCTCGTCCAGCAGCAGGATTTCAGGCTGGCGTGCCAGGCTGCGCGCGAGCGAGGCGCGCTGCGCCATGCCCCCGGACAGTTCGGCGGGATAACGCTCGATGGCACGCAGCAGGTCCACTTCGGCAATCGCCTCGCGCACGCGTTGCTGCTGCTCGGCCCGCGCCATCTGCGGCTGGTGCTTGAAGTCCAGCCCGAACGCCACGTTCTGCTCCAGCGTCAGCCACGGCAGCAGGCAGGGACTCTGGAAGACGAAGCCCAGGCGAGGGTGTGGGTCATCCACCAACTCGCCGTGGATGCGGACTTCGCCCCGGGTGGGTCGCTGCAGGCCGGCCAACACCCGCAGCAGCGACGATTTGCCCACCCCGCTGGGGCCGAGCAGCGCCACGATCTCGCCCGCGGCCACCTGCATCGAGAACTCGCGCAGGACGATATGGGGCGACTGCTTCGGGCGCTGGTAGCCCAGCTCGATGTCCTGCGCGTTCAGCACCGCCGGTCGGTTTGCCGTTGGTGTCATGGCTCAATCCGGCACCAGATGGAAGTCGGCCTTGGACACGCCGCAGTCCGGGCAAACCCAGCCATCGGGGATGGCCTCGAAAGGCGTTCCGGGCGCGATGCCCTCCTCGGGCAGGCCGGCCGCCTCGTCGTAGATGAAGCCGCACGGGCCGCACATCCACTGCGCCATCAGGCCGCCTCGCGCTGGGTACGTTCGAGGTCGTCGATCTCCTTGCGCAGGTGCTTGAGCGCCGGCGTCACGATGGCGACGAACACCGCCTCGCGCTGGCGGCGTTGCGCGGGGTGGCGCATCAGGTAGCCCTTTGCGCCCGCGTGCAGCGTGGCGGAACTGGCGGCCCTCAACGCCAGTTCCGAGGCGTGGGCGCGCACTTTCAGCACGGGCAGCACCGGCGCCGAGCCGGCCTGCGCCTGCCCGGCCAGCACGGCGGCTTCGGCCTTGAGATCGGCGAGTTCGGCGGCCAGTTCGCTGCCTTGGTCATCGAGGAAGATGTTGACGTGCGCATGGCTGGCGTTGCTCTCGCGGATGGTCTTGAGGCTGCCCTCAACCACGCCGAAGCCCATGCCGGTCTGGCCCAGGACGAATCCCGGCTTGATGCGCTGGATGAACCGCGCGAACTGGTGCGGATGGGCGAGCACGTCCTGGGCATCGACGCGCAAATCCTTGAACCGGAGATTGAGCGTCTGCGTGCCCTCCATCCCGGAGAACTCGGGACAAGCGTGAAGTTCCAGCCCGGTTGCGCTGCCGTGCACGGCGAACATCACATAGCCCTCGTTGGCTACGGCGGCCGCCACGATGGCCAGGTGGTCCGGGCCGACGTTGGAGACCCAGGGCAGCGCGCCGTTGACGACGTAGCCGTCGCCTGCGCGAACCGCCGTCAGCTGGATCCGCTCGATGCCGGCCAGGTGCTTGACCGGGTTGGACATGCCGGTGCCGGCGAGCAGTTCGCCTCTTGCCACCCGGCGCAGATAGCGCGTGCGGGGGGCTTCGTTGGGTGCATGCTGCAGGTACCAGGCGCAGGTCGACTGGCACCAGACCAGGAATGCCGTCGATCCGCACTCGGCGCCGATGCGGCTCGTGATGTCGATCTGGTCCGCCAGGCCCAAACCGAGGCCCCCGGACTCCCTCGGGATACTGGCGCCGAAGCCGCCCAGCTCGCCCAGCTTGCGCAGGAACGCTTCGGGGTAGAGGCCTTGCTGGTCGATGGCGCCGGCCAGAGGTGCGAGTTCGGCCCGGGCCAGCGCGGTGACCGCTTGCAAGAGGAGATGGGTCGATTCGGACTGGCTCACGGCGTCATATCTTTCCGAGTGCGCCGTAACGGGCACGGCGGGACCTCGCGCCGAGCGGGCTGCCGGCCCGGCGCGGCGTCTGGTGGTTGCGTTCCGCGCTCAGGCGAACGCCTGGAGTTCCGGATTGATGGGGGTCTGCGCCACGTTGTTGGCGTAGTTGCACAGGGTCGCCAGGCTCACGCCGAGCACGACTTCGAGCACGTTGGCCTGGCTGTAGCCTGCGGCGAAGAAGTCTTGCAATTCGGCATCGGCGAGCTGGCCCTTCTTGTCGATCACGGCCAGCGTGAACAGCGCCAGTGCATTGAGTTTCGGATCGGTGAGCGCCTGCGTCTGGCGCAGCGCCTGGATCACTTCCTCGGGCATCTGGAGCTTCTTGCGCGCGAGCTTGGTGTGGCCCGCCAGGCAGAAGCCGCAGCCGTTGCGGGCCGCGGCGGTGATCTGGATCACTTCGCGCTCGGCAGCCGTAAGGCCGTTGCGGGCGTTGATGCCGCTGACCACCTGGTAGGTTTCCAGCGCCGTCGGTGCGTTGGCCAGTACGCCCAGCAGGTTGGGCAGGAAGCCATTCGCTGCTTGCGCGCTTTGCAGACGTTCCCGGGCTTGCTCGGGCGCGCCCTCGATGGTTTGGATGGTCAAACGGCTCATGTCACCCCTTGGTATATGGGTCACGATCCTAAGGAGTGCTTGTCATATATCAAACGAAAATTAATCCATTTAGGTATTGAGAAGTGGATATAAGAGTCCGCCGGGAGGCCTGGTGCGAAGGCGTCGTTCGCTATCCAGGAGCGGTGTGCGCTTCACGCGGCATGTTCTCCCGCCCCTACTCCCGATGCGCCTAAATCCGCAGTCCGTGCATGTCTGGCTAGACTGCTCGCAGCAAGAAGGCGCAGGGATTCCATGAACGGTCCGGAGGCCCTCGACGTGCCCGCATCCCGGGAGGTCGCGCCGCATCCACCACGCGACAAGGTGCAGGCCTGGACGGAGCTGCTGCGCACGCCCTTGCCTCACCTCGAACTGGAAGCGTTTGCACAAATGCACCCGGTCCGCGTGGACCAGGCGGACGGGGTCACCTTGCTTCGCATCCAGCCGGGCCAGGAGGTCAAGCGCGCCCTGGCGCCATGGACGCGCCGATACGGCACGATCGTGCCCGTCTTCACCAGCCTGGAAGCCGACGCGAGCGACCTGCTCGGTTCGCCCGAGGAGGCCGCGCGCTGGCTGCGGGAGCGTCCGCTGCTGTGCTGCGCGGTGCCGGTGTTGGATGACTTGTTGATAGCGGCCCGTGGAATGACGGCGCAGGTCGCAACCCCCGAGATCACGAGCGCCGCGCGCGAGCTGGCCTATGCCGCCGCCGGACTCGTGGTGGACGCGTGCCAACGCTGGCCTGGCGCGCAGATCCCGTGGGCCGATGCGAAGAACCGGCCGACGCTGCGGCTGGTCGCACAGGCCATCGACCTCGCGCTGGCGGCGCAGGACCACGAGCGCGCGCTCGCGTGGATGCGATGGATGCTCGGACACGATGCGGAGGACGCGCATGGCTGGCGCAGCGTCATGGACTCCCAGCGCCAGGCCGGCGCATCCGATACCTGAGACAACCCTCCCGGCGATCCCCGCCTCTACGAGCCATGGGTGCGCGACGCGCGCGACTCGTTGCAGGAGCCCAGGATAGGAAGACGATTGTCCAGAAAACGGAACTGTGTGTCCGTCCAGAGCCGGTTTATCGGTGAGTACGCCACTCCTAGAATGGCCTGGTGGCCGTGGTTTGGGCGGCCGGTCAAGGCCGACCCGCGCAGGTGTTCGGCGATCAGCCGCTTGACAGCCCCCGCCGGCGGGATTGCCGGACTGCATGAATCAGTGAAGGAGCCCGAATGCTAGGCAAGTCGACAAGGGTTGGCATTATTGGTGGAGGCTTGGGCGGGCTCTCCGCCGCGATTGCACTGAAGAAGATCGCGGGGATCGAAGCCACCGTGTTCGAGCAATCACACAAGCACGATGAGGTGGGCGCTGGGGTCACCATTGCGCCCAATGCCAGTCGCGTCCTCGACAAGTTGGGGCTGCTCGAGCCGATGCGGCGCGCGGGAGCGATCCCGGATGGACACGGCGTCTATTTGGACGCCATGGGCAACTTGGTGACTGACGCAGCCTGGGAAGACACATCGAAGCAGTACCAGAACATCGGTATGTACAGGCCGGACATGATCGACATCCTGGTGCAGGCGGTGGATCCGGAGGCGATCCGGCTCCACCATCGCGCGAAGTCGATCGAAATGCTGGATCCAGGTGTCCGCGTTCATTTCGAGAACGGCAAGCAGGAAGACTTCGATGCGGTCATAGGCGCCGATGGGATCCGCTCGGTGGTGCGCAAGGCCGTCGGGCAACCCACCCGGTTCGTCTACTCCGGATATATGGCGTATCGGGGGGTGATCGATGCCTCCGACCTCCCCAAGGACTGGAACAGGATCAGCCAGACTTGGCTGGGTAATGACCGGCACCTGATGACCTATCCATTGCAGCGACACAAGCTGTACAACTACGTCGCTTGCGTGCCCAGTGACAGGCCGCTGAAGGGACCTTGGTCCGGGCCTGCAGGCGTGGACGAAATCAAGGCCGAATTCAGCCGTCAAGCCTGGGATCCCAGGGTCCATCAATTCATCTCGGCGATCAAGGAAACCTTCTGGTGGGGTCTGTTCGACATCGACCCCCTCACCAATTGGTCGCGAGGGCCCATCGCACTGATGGGGGACGCAGCGCATACCATGCTCCCGCACCAGGGCCAGGGGGTGAACCAGGCCTTCGAGGACTGCATCACGCTGGCCTTCTTCCTGAAGCAGGCCGAAAGTGCCCGTGACATCCCGGAAGCCTTCAGGCGCTACACCGCCGTTCGCATGCAGCGTGCGACGATCCTGCAGGTGGGTTCACGCAGGGCCGGCGCAATGTTCGATTCGCAACTGCAGTTCACCAACACCAGGAAGCGCGACGTCGACCTCGCTTCAGGACGCGACTTCCGCAGGGCGGCCGTGTTCGATTACGACGCGCTCAAGGTGGCCGAGAAGGCACTCGAACGATTCAAGAGGGTTTGATCCATATGACATCGATCAGCATCATTGGCAGCGGCAAGATGGGTTCGGCGATCGCGAACATCGCAGCACTCGCGGGTGCGGATATCCAGATAGTCAATCGCAGCGCCAGGCCCACCAAGGATCACCCCGAGGCCAGGTATGCGGCACTGGGCGATGACCTGACCGGGGAACTTGTCGTCCTCGCAGTCCCGTATGGCGCCTACCCGAATATATTGAGGCACTATCGGGACAGGCTGGGCGGCAAGGTCGTCATCGACATCGCCAACACCATCGATTTCACCACGTACGAGCAACCAGAGGCCCTGGTGGGCACCTCCACTGCCCTTGAACTTGCGAAGCAGCTTCCTGAGGACGTCGCCGTCCTGAAGGCGTTCAACGCGAATCTTGCGGAGACGCTCATAACCCGCACGAATGGCACCACGGCGACAACCGTCTTGTTCGCCGGAGACGACGCCGAGGGCAAGATCGCACTCGCGGAGATCCTTGTAGCAGCGGGCCTTCGGGCAGTCGACGTCGGTCCTCTTCAGCGCTCGAGGCAACTGGAGGCGATCGGCTTTCTGCAGATGGTGTTGGCATCATCGGGGAAAACGCGCTTCGAGTCGGGCTTCACTCTGCTGCCCTGACCAGACCGAGATCCTGGAAATCACCGGATCCTCGCCCGCGGGCATCGAAGATGCCGTCAACACGGCCATCGCCAAGGCCAGCGAGACCGTTCGCAACATGCAATGTCGTGGTACGGTCCGCCGCTTCGATCTGCGCATCGGCATTCACGCCCGGTGAGCAGAGATCTGGTTCCAAGGAAAAGCACACAGATGAAATTCCGCAAAGTGATCCCCGCCGCCCGGGGCGGCGAGTCCGCCCGCTTCAGCGATGCCATCCAGGCCGGCAACACCCTCTACGTGGCCGCCCAGATCGGCGTCGATGCGAACGGGGTGGCCTCGCCCGACGTGGCGCAGCAATGCCGCCAGACCTGGGCCAATATGGAGGCGGTCCTTTCGGAGGCGGGCATGGGCATAGAGAACATCGTCAAGACCACGGTATTCCTGACCGACCGGGCCGATTTCCCGACCTACGCTGCAGTGCGGGACGAGGTGTTCAAGGGCCACAAGCCCGCAACCACCCTCGTGTACGTGTCCGGCCTGTTCAAGCCGGAACTGAAGGTGGAAATCGAGGCGATCGCCGTGGACGATGGCGTGTGAAGCCGCCGGCGTTGGCAAGATAGACGGGCTCGGGAATCCCGGCCAGGCCGTTGCCCGATCCCATGCCGGAGATGCGCCTGCGCGGCGCACTACGCCGCAGCTGGAACCCGGTTCTTCCGATACGAGTTCTTGATCGCGATCTTCTCGCCGCGGAACGTGAAGAGGTCGCAGCCGTTCACCTCCACGCGGGTGCCGTCCTTGCGCGTGCCGGTGAAGGTCCACTCGGAGACGCCGCGGTCGCCCAGCACGAAATGCCGTGGCGAACGCCACTGCGCGTCCGGGAAGGTCTGGAAGACCTCGGAGAAGCCGGCACGGACCGCATCCTTGCCGGCGTAGTGGGCGCCGCAGGCGTCCGGGCCCGCGGACGCCTCGAAGACGCAGTCGTCCGCCATGAAGCCCATCAGCGCTTCGATGTCGTGCCGGTTCCAGGCGTCGGCGAACGCCTGGAGGTCGTCGATGGAGAGGCTCATCGTCAGCTCCTGCAAGACGTGACACGCGCATTCTGCGCGGCGCATGCCGACTTCCGACCAGGAGCGTTGTCTCGGCAGGACATTCAGGCCGGCTGCGACAGCTCGACCAGGTTGAAGTCTGGGTCGCGCACGTAGACGGAACGGATCGGGCCGGTGGCGCCGGTCCGCAGCACCGGGCCCTGCTCGATCGGCCAGCCGCATGCGCGAAGCTGCGTGATCACCTCGTCCAGCGGACGGTCGGTGATGAAGCACAGGTCCAGCGCGCCGGGCACGGGCAGGTGTGCCCTGGGCTCGAATTCGGCGCCTTGCACGTGCAGGTTGATCTTCTGGTGGCCGAACTTGAAGGCGCGGCGCTCCACCGGCGGCGTGCCGCCGACGAAGGTCTCCAGCTGCATGCCGAGCACGCGCGTGTAGAAGTCGATGCAGGCGGCCTCGCGCGCCGTGGTCAGGACCAGGTGGTCGAGGTGGTCGATCATGCGCAGGCCTCCCGAAGGTGGGCCGGAGCGGGATGCAGCTCGGCGATGCGTCCCGCCTTGGCCAGCTGCCCGGGCACCGCGTGGCCGACGATCTCGGGCAGCCGGCGGGCGACTGCCAGCAGGCGGTCGAGGTCCATGCCGGTGTCGTAGCCCATGGCGTCCAGCATGTGGATCGCATCCTCGCTGCAGATGTTGCCGGTGGCCCCGGGCGCGTAGGGGCAGCCGCCGAGCCCGCCCAGCGAGCCGTCGAAGCGGGTGACGCCCTGCTGCACGGCGGCCAGCACGTTGGCCAGTCCCATGCCGCGGGTGTTGTGGAAGTGCAAGGTGAGCTGCAGGTCGCCGAAGCGGCGCTGCAGCGCTTCGCACATCCGCGCGACCTGGGCGGGATGCGCCATGCCGGTGGTGTCGCAGATCGTCAGGCCCCGCACGCCGAGTTCGGCGAAGCGCACGGCCCAGCGCAGCACCTCCTGCTGCGGCACCTCGCCTTCCATCGGGCAGCCGAAGCAGGTGGACAGCGAGACGTTGACCGGTACCTGGCCGGCGACCCGGTCGATCACCGCCTTCAGGCCGTCGAAGCTCGTCTCCCGCGGCATCCGCAGGTTGGCGAGGTTGTGGGTCTCCGAGGTGGACATCACCAGGTTGAGCTCGTCCGCGCGGGCCGCCAGCGCACGCTCCGCGCCGCGCAGGTTGGGCACCAGCACCGTGTATTCGACGCCGGGAACGCGCCGGATGCGCTGCATCACGTCGTCGGCGTCGCGCAGCATCGGGATCGCCCGGGGCGAGGTGAAGGAGGTCACCTCGACCTTCGCGTAGCCGCAGTCGCTGAGCTCGTCGATCAGCGCGACCTTGGCATCGGTGGGAATGAAGGCGGGCTCGCTCTGGAACCCGTCGCGCGTCACGACCTCGTTGAAGTAGATGCGGGTCATCCTTGCGCTCCCTGGATGACGCCCCGGTCCCTCAGGGTCTGGATCTGCTGCGGCGTGAGCCCGACATCGCGCAGGATCGCGTCGGAGTCCTCGCCCAGCCGCGGCGCATTGCGGCGATGGCTGCCGGGCGTGCGCGAGAGCTTGGGCACGATGCCCGGCACGGCCAGCGTGCTGCCGTCCTCGAGCTGGACTTCCTGCAGCATGTCGCGCGCCCGGTAATGAGGATCGGCGGCGATGTCGGCCACGGTGTAGATGCGACCGGCCGGCACGGAGGCCTGCTCCAGGGCCGCCAGCACCTCGTCGATGGTGCGCTGCGCGGTCCAGGCGCCGATGATCTCGTCGAGTTCATGCACACGCGCGACGCGGCCGGCGTTGTCGGCGAGCGTGGGGTCGCGCGCGAGGTCCTCGCGGCCTATGAGCGCCGCCAGCCGCCGGAAGATGCTGTCGCCGTTGCCGGCGATCAGCGCATAGCCGCCATCCTTGCAGCGATAGGCGTTGGTCGGCGCGATGCCGGGCAGCGCGCTGCCGGCCGGGCCGCGGACCGCACCGAAGGCGCTGTACTCCGGCAGCAGGCTTTCCATGCAGTTGAAGACGGATTCGTACAGGGCCACGTCGATGACCTGGCCTTCGCCCGTCGCGTGGCGGTGCTGCAGGGCGATCAGGATGCCGATCACGCCATGCAGGGCGGCCAGGGTGTCCCCGATGCTCACGCCCACGCGCACCGGCACCCGGCCCGGCTCGGCGGTGAGATGCCGCAGCCCGCCCATGGCTTCGCCGATCACGCCGAAACCCGGTCGATCCCGGTACGGCCCGGTCTGCCCATAGCCGCTGATGCGCAGCACGACCAGGCGCGGATTGAGCTTCAGGAGGTCATCCGGCGCGAGCCCCCAGCCTTCCATGGCACCGGGCCGGAAGTTCTCGATCAGCACGTCCGCCTCCAGGGCCAGGCTGCGGACGATCGCCTGCCCCTCGGAGTCCCTCAGGTCCAGCGCGAGCGAGCGCTTGTTGCGCGACTGGACCTGCCACCAGACGGAGGTGCCGTCCTTGAGCATCCGCCACTTGCGCAGCGGGTCGCCGGCGCCGGGCGGTTCGACCTTGATGACCTCGGCACCGAAGTCGGCCAGGGTCTTGGCGGCGAACGGGCCGGCGATGAGCTGGCCGAGTTCCAGCACCTTCAGGCCCGCCAGGGCCGCCGGCCGGGAGGCGCCGGCCTCCGCCTCCTTGCTGTGTACGCTGTCCATCGGGGGAGTCTCCCGCGGACACGCCGCAAGGTCCATTCCAACGTCGATCAGGCAGCCTTCGCCTTCCGCGAAGGCGGCGCGCACAGGAAGTCGCGCAGGGCCCGGATGGCCGGGTCCGCATCCGGCCGCACGCCGATCTTCAGCTGGCGCTGGGCCCAGGGGTCCGACAGCGGCCGCCATGCCAGCTTCATGGCGCGGACGATGGGCAGCCCCGCCGCCTTGGGCAGCGCCGCGATCCCGAGGCCGGAGGCCACCAGGTGGCCGACCGCGTCGAAGCTGCGCACCTGCATGCGCAGCTTGAAGTTGTGCCCGGCGGCGAGCGCGGCCTGCTGCTGCTGCTGGAGCACGGCGGCCCCGGCGTTGAGGCTGATCCATTGCTCGTCGAGCGTGTCCACGAACGCGATCGGCGTGCGACCGGCAAGCCGGTGGCGGGGCGGCAGGACCAGCACGAGTTCATCCTGGCGGAAATCGCGCACCTCGAGGCCGGCGGTGTCCGGGCCCTCGACGAAGGCGCCGATGTCCGCCCGCCCTTCGCGCAGCGAGAGCACCACCCGTTCGGACACCTGTTCCTCGACGTCGACGCGCACGTCCGGTTCGAGGTCGGCGTACGCGGCCAGCAGGGGCGGCAGGAACTGGTTGATCGCCGCCGTGCTGGAACACAGCCGGATGTGCCGCACGACGCCCTGGCGGATGTCGGCCAGCTCCGCGACGAGGTCGTCCAACTGCTGCAGCATCGCGAGGCCGTGGCGCACGAAGGCGCGCCCCGCCGCGGTCGGCACCAGCCCGCGCGAGTGCCGCTCGAACAGCACGTCCCCGACCGCGTCCTCCAGCTCGCGCACGCGCCGGCTCGCCGCCGGCAGCGCCAGCCTGCACTCGCGCGCTGCCGAGGTCAGGCTGCCGGTCTGCGCGCAGGCCACGGCCAGGCGGACGGACACGAAGTCGAAGCGGGCCAGGTTGTAGCGGGGAGTGGCGGACACGGGAGCTCTTCGAGAAGCGGAGATGAGGATATCGGAATGGGGATGAGCTCCGCGCCGAAGGGGCGGGTGAACGGTATCTTGGCGTGTCCCGCCTGGGAGAAAACTCCGGTATGGGCGCGCCTCGAAGCCGCTTGACCGCCCAGGTTGCAGGATCGCATCATCATTTGCGCACCACGACCAGGAGGCTCACCATGCGAACCACGCTCATGATGCTCGCGGCGTTCGGCCTTGCGAGCGCCCACGCCGCCGGCTTCAAGCTGGAAAGCCCGGACGTGAAGGCCAATTCGACGATGGACAAGAAGTTCGAGGCCAACGTCTTCGGCTGCAATGGCGAGAACAAGTCGCCGGCGCTGAAGTGGAGCGGTGCGCCCAAGGAGACCAAGAGTTTCGTCGTGACGGTGTACGACCCCGATGCGCCCACGGGCTCGGGCTTCTGGCACTGGTTCGTCTACAACATCCCGGCCAACGTCACCGAGCTGCCGGCCGATGCCGGCGCGCAAGGCGGCGCCAATCTCCCGCAAGGCGCGGCGATGAACCGCATCGACTACGGGGTTGCCGCCTGGGGCGGCCCGTGCCCGCCGCCGGGCGACAAGCCGCACCGCTACGTGTTCACGGTGTATGCGCTGAAGGCGGACAAGCTCGACCTGCCGCCGGACGCCACGGCCGCCGTGGCCGGCTTCATGACCAACGCAAACAAGATCGCGTCGGCGAGCTTCACGGCCAGGTACGGCCGTCCGGCGCAGAAGAAGTAGCGACTCCGCCGTCGATCGGCGGACCCACCATCCGGCGACTCAGGCCAAGGCCGGGGAGGGGAGCTCGACCGTCAGGTGGCCTGCAGGTGCTTGCCCACCAGGCCGGTCATCTCGAACATCGTGACCTCGTCCTTGCCCATCACCGCCTTGAGCTTGTCATCGCAAAGGATGTTCCGCTTGTTGGCGGGGTTCTGCAGGTTGTGGGCCTTGATGTAGTCCCAGATGCGCTTGGTGACCTCGGTGCGCGGGAGCGCCTCGTCGCCGATCACGGCGGCCAGTTCGGGACTCGGTTTCAGCGCCTTCATGAAGGCAGAGTTCTTCTTGGGCGTTTCGGATTGCATCATGCTGCCTGTGGTCAAAGGCAGGCAGCATACTCGCATGAGGCCAGGAGCGCCCCAGCAGGGCGCACGCCACTGTTCAGCGCCCTCGATTGCTGGCCCGGGCTCGCCGAGCAGCCTCCACGGCGAGCTGCGCCCAGCGACGCATCAGGGCAGGCGAGTCCATGGCCTCGGTCGGCACGGTCCAGAACGACAGGCCCTGCAGCTTGCCCTGCCGCGTGTATTCGAAACGGCGGCTGCCCGCCGCCTGGAAGCGAGGTCGGCTCTCCTCGTCGGCTTTCAGGTACAGCGTGTCGCCAACGATGATGGCGACGAACAGGTCGTCGACGTACAGGCCATAGCCGCCGAACATGCGCCTGTATCGCACCTCGCCCGCGGGCGCCAACAGCTCGGCGCAGTAGGTGGCGAAATCGGCGCCGGCACTCATTGCTGGCGCGCGCCTCAGTTCAGCGGGCGCGTGAGATAGACGAGCTCGCGACCGACCACGGCCTTGCGAGTCGGCATGAAGATCGTGCAGCCGTCGCAGGGCGAGCGGATCTCGCGTTCCCCATCGGTGGCGATCAGTTCGCCGCGCGCGAACGTCTCCATGCCGACCACCGGTCGCGCGAACTGCACCCGCCCATCCCGCACGACCTCGGTCGACAGCAGCTGGTAGCGCCGTGCCGGCGCGGGCGGCGCCCAGCCCGGGTCCGGCTCGACCAGCCCGAAGTGCGCGAGGAACCGCAGGGCGACCTCGACCGCGAGGTCGCCGGTGGACTGCAGGAAGTGCTGGCCGCATTCGGCCACGAGCGCGATGCCGTCGGCGTGCGGGTCGCCATGGCGGCCGTGCTGGATGACGGGCGTGCCGGTGCCGAGGCCATCGGGCATCACGAGATGGATGGCCGGCACGCCGATGGCCGACGCCACGCGCGCATTGCGCTCGAACGCCGGATAGACCCAGAAGGGTTCGACCGCCTGCGAGGTCGAGTGCAGGTCGAGGATGTGGTCCGCCGCCGCCAGCACGGGCCGCAGCTCGCGGGCGCGGCGCAGCTCGGGGCTGTCCTCGCCGCCGTCGAGCCAGTCCGGCGACCAGATGCGGTTCATGTTGTGCACCAGCTGCCGGCTCGCGAACGGGTCCTCGTGCGCGAACGACTCGTAGGCCTCGACGTTCGCGAAGCTCACGGTGAGCACGCCCCTCAGCGGCCGCACTTCACGGTCGAGCAGGTGCGTCGCGGCAACCATCCCGCAGAACTCGTTGCCGTGCGTGAGCGCATTGACCAGCACGTGCGGACCGGGTCGCCCCGAGTCGAAACGGTGCACGTAGGGAATGCCGGTGTTGCCGGCCCGGTACGGGGCCAGGTCGCGTGGCAGGAGTTCGAGCGTGGTGTCGGCGTCGGGCATTCGGGTTCGATGGATCGTGCGGAAGGCGAATCTTGACACGCGCACCCGCCAGCCGCCGAGCTTGGCGCGCCGGCCGCCCGGCATAGACTGGGCAGCACACGTGTCCGAACAGCCCAGCCGCTTCGATGAATGATCCGGGTCGAATGCCTGCCGTCCGCCGCCCATGCGCCTGCCGAGCCGGTCGCCATCTGGTTCGGATCTCGCCGTGTGGACGTGCGCTCGGTGCTGGATCGCTGGTACGGTGCTGACCAGCGCTGGTGGAAAGGGGAGACCGGGGAGGGCGTCTACATCGTCCGGCTCGACGAAGCCACCGGGACCTGGGAGCTTGCGGCGGTCGTGGGCGAGTAGTCAGTGTCTTGTCATCCGCTGCCTGAACCACGCGACGGAAGCCTGAGTCGCTCCTCATTCGCTTCCAGCGTACATAGCTCGACGGCTCCAGCAGTACGCGTGGGTCCCGCTCGCGTATGCTCCTCGTCCAGAGATGTCACCCATCACCCGCCGCATTCTTCAAGCCCTCCTGTACGAGGGCATCGCCATCGCCGTCGTAGGGCCTGCCCTGAGCCTGGTCTTCGACGAGCCGCAAAGCTCCACCTTCGGGCTGGCCGTCGTGCTGTCCACCATCGCGCTCGCGTGGAACTACGTCTTCAACTGGATCTTCGAGCGCTGGGAGTCGCGGCAGGCCGTGCGCGGCCGCTCGCTCGCGAGGCGGCTGGCGCACGGGGCCGGGTTCGAGGGCGGCCTGGTGGTCATCCTCCTACCCGTCATGTCACTCTGGCTGGAGATCTCGGTGGCCGCCGCTTTCGTGGCCAACCTGGGGCTGCTCGTGTTTTTCTTCTTCTACGCGATCGCGTTCACCTGGGCGTTCGACCGGGTCTTCGGGCTGCCGGCATCGGCCGCGAAACAGGATCCCGGAGCCGTGAACGCCTAGCGACCAGGTGGGTCTGCTTCGGGTCGGAAGAGGGCTGGCCGGACTCTTCGACGACGGCTCAGGAATTCGAAACGGCCGCTTCCCCCGCAGCCTCGCACGTCCCGCCCTCCGCCGGATCGTCGACGTGCGGCCGCAGCGCCCCCGGGATGCGCTGCTGCGAAAGCCCGCCGTTCTCCAGCCATCGCTGCGTGCCTTCCGCCGCGCGTTCGATCAGCTCGTGCGCGCGCGAGAAGTCGTAGGGCGACACCGCGAGCGGGCACAGGGGCGGCACCGTGGCGACCTCGACCAGGCCTGGCAACTGCTCCAGATCACGGACCAGCTGTCGCGCGACCAGCAGGTTCAGGGCGTGGAAGGCGCTGGCGAGCGCGCCCGCGGGCGGCGCGCTCAATGCGCAGGCAAAGCCGGTGGGCAGGACGACCAGGCGGCTGCAGCCGAGCGACAGCGCCGCCATCACCGGCGTGTTGCTGGCGATCGCACCGTCGATCAGGTAGCGCCCGCCCAGGCGCACCGGGGGAAAGGCGCCCGGGATGGCACAGCTGGCCAGGACCGCGTCGACGGCGGGGCCGGACGAGATCAGCACCGAGGAGCCCGAGAGCAGGTCGGTGGCCGCGACGTGCAGCGGGATCGTGCAGTCGTCCAGCAGCGGGTGGGGCAGGTGGCGTTCGACCAGCGCGCGCAGGCCGGCTGGATCGACGAGCGAGGCCGCGCCCCTAAAGAGCCCGATCAGGCTGCGGGTCGACATGGGGAACACGTCGCTGCGGCGCAGCCCGCACCAGATCGCCTCCAGCCGCGCCACGCCGTCGGGCGTGGGATCGCAGCAGAAATGGATGCCGTTCAGGGCGCCCACCGAGGCGCCGACCACCAGGTCGGGCAGCACGCCATGGGCCACGAGCGCGCGCAGCATGCCGACCTGGATGGCCCCGAAGCTGCCGCCCCCGGCCAGCACGAAAGCGGTCTTGCCGCTGCTGTCCCCGGCCATGGCGCTGGTCTCAGTAGCCGTGGAACGCCTCGCTTCGGATGTCGTCCGCATCCACGCCCGCGCGCTCCAGGGCATCGCACAGGGCGGTGACCATGGACGGCGGCCCGGCCACGTAGTAGATGGGATCCGGCAGGTCCTCGGCGACCCGCTTCAGCAGGTCTTCGTCGATGGGGCCGGCCCGGCCCATCCACAGCAGGCTCGACTCGACCATCCGCGTCATGGTGGCGACCAGCCGGAAGTTGCGGTTGTCGCCCTCGAGGCGCTGCAGTTCGGTCAGGAAGGCCGTGTCCTCGGGTCGCCGGTTCGAATACAGCAGGACCAGGCGCTGGTCCGGGGCGTTGCGGCTGGCGTGCCGCAGCATGCTGATGAAAGGCGTGATACCGATGCCGCCGGCGATGAACACCGCAGCCCGGTTCGGCTTGCGGTGCAGGGTCAACGAGCCGAACGGCCCATCGACCTGGGCCAGTCCTCCGATGGGCAGGCCCGCCAGCGCGTTCTTGAAGGTGCTGTCCCGCATGCGCGTGGCCACCACCAGGTCGGACTCGTGGGGCGCACTGACGATGGAGAACGCGTGGCGGTCGCTCCCCGAGGCGCCGCCGGCGAGATCCGGCAGGATGAGGTCGATCGCCTGGCCGGCCTTGAAGCGGAAGCCGGCCGGCTTGTCGAAATGAAAGGCCATCGTGCCGTGCGCGATGTCCTCCCGGCGCTGCAGGCGGGTTGCGAGGGACGCCATGGTGCTCCTCCTCGGCCCCGTGGTGGCGCGGCATGCGTGGGTAGGGCCGTCGTCGTTGGACGACCCCATGCCCGGAAACGTGACAAGCCGATGCGGACGTCGTTCCTGCCGTCCTTCGCGGACCTGTCCGATTTCGTTGGCCGTCGATTGCCAGGCGAGGGCGGCTAGCCTGAAGAGCCCTCGCGCAGCGGCAGGTCGGGATTTTCCGGGCAGGACTCCGGAACAGCGCCTGATGCCAGGGCCGCCAGCATCTGGTCTGCACGCCGGCGCGATTCCCGTGCTTGCCGGACGGTCGCCGCGGCGCCTTCCTGAAGTTGCCTGCTCTGCCGGAAGGCTTCGGCCTCCAGCCTCACTGCTTCATCTTCCGCGCGATCCCACTCCTGGAGCGCCTTCTCGAACTGCTCGGGTTTCATGACGTCGTCAAGAACTTCGGTTTGCTGCCCTTCGTCCTATTGTGACGGAATGTGTTGGGCCGTTTGTAGGACAACTGCACTTCAGTTCGTGCTCTGCCACAAGGGCGCCGCCGGAAGGATTCATTCGGCGCGCAGCCCTTTTGCCGGACGCGCCGTAGGACGCGTGCCGCCCTCGCGTCCGCCCCCGGGGGCAGCCGGTACGCGGATCACCTACAGGGGATTGGCCGTTCGCACCAGGTCGAACCGACGCGGACCGCACGCGAACAGTCGCATGGAACCGACTCAGCCGCAACGGCGTCGCCGCTACTCTGGGCGCGGAAGGAGTAGCAAGGGATCCGGGCTCGCGTCCCTGCCGATTCCCGGAGATATGCCATGGACGCAGAAACATCCATCGCACAGCTGGTCGAGCGCTTTCTCGCAGTCACCCGCGAGTACGCGGTCATCTGCATCAATCGCCGCGGCGAGATCGAGGCCTGGCTCGGTGGCGCAGCCGAGATATTCGGCTATGAGGAACACGAGGTGATCGGAGCGCCGCTGGGCCTGCTGTTCACCGAGGAGGATCGTGCCCGCGGGCTGGACGCCCAGGAGCTGCAGATCGCGGCAACTGGAAGCCGGTCCGAGGACGACAGGTGGCATGTCCGCAAGGACGGTACCCGCATCTGGATCACCGGGACGATGCAGGCGGTCCGCGACCGGAACGGGGCACTGCTCGGCTACGTGAAGGTGGCACGCGACCGCACCGACCTGCAGACCCGGGTCGAAAGGCTGGAGCAGCGGGTCGCCGCCGCCGAAGCCTCCGAGATGGGGACGCGCGCCTTCGTCAGGACCTTGGGGCACGAGATGCGCAACCCGCTCACGCCCCTGCAGAACTCGGCCTACATCCTGCGCAAGGCCTCCTCGAGCCCGGAAACCGTCGAGAAGGTCGCAGCCATCATCGAGGACCAGGTCCGCGCCTTGCGCAGGATGGCCGAGGACCTGATGGACGCGAGTCGCATCGAGCTCGGGAAGGTCCCGCTGCACCTCGAGACCATCGATCTCCGCGCTCCGCTTCACGACATCTGCATCGGCTTCCAGGACTCCGCGACATCCAAGGGCGTGGACCTGACGAGCCTCCTCCCAAGGGGAGCGCTGTACGCGGACGTGGACCGGGAGCGGTTCCAGCAGGTGATGCAGAACCTGATCGCCAACGCGATCCGGTACACGCCAGCCGGTGGCCGGGTGTGGGTCAAGGCCACCCAGGAGGAGTCCGACGTGGTCATCCGCGTGCAGGACACGGGTGTCGGCATTGGGGCGGAGATGCTGCCCAAGCTCTTCACCCTGTTCTCGCGGGAGGCGAAGGCTGAGGACCTGGAGCCAAGCGGCCTGGGGATCGGCCTGGCTGTGGTGAAGGGGCTGGTGGAACTGCACAAGGGGACCGTCCAAGCCCGCAGCTCCGGAGCCGGCAAGGGTTCGGAGTTCACCGTTCGCCTTCCCGTGTCAAGCGTTGCGCCGTAGGCTCGCGGGCGGCCCGAAGGTCGGGCGACTACCATGAAGACGGTATCGGGAATCGCCCCCCGGCGTGCCACACTGGCGCGCCGCAGGATGGCGGCGACTACGCAAACGATCGAGGGCGACGGATGGAGGAGGGTCAGGCGGCCGTGTGCCGGGTGCTGCTGCTGGAGGACGACGAGCCGCTGCGCCAGCGCTTCACGCGCATCCTGCAGGACTGGCCGGGTGCGTCCCTGGTGGCGGCCTGCGCGAGCCTGGGCGAGGCCCTGCCGCACCTGCGGGACGCCGGCGTGGACCTGCTGATCACCGACCTGCGCCTGCCCGACGGCCACGGGACCCAGGCCATCCGCACCTTGCGCGCGACCAATCCCCAGGCCGAGGCCATGGTGATCTCGGTGCTGGCCGACGACCGGTCCGTGATCGAGGCGATCGAGGCCGGCGCCGCCGGCTACCTGCTGAAGGACGCCGACTCGATCGAGCTGGTCGAAGCCATCGAGGAACTGCGGGCCGGCCGTTCGCCCATCTCCTCGTCCATCGCGCGCGTCATCGTGCGCCGGCTCAACGCCTCGCCGCCGGCCCCGCCGCCGCCGCTGGCCGCCGCCCTGACGGCGCGCGAGACCGACATCCTGTGGGGCATCGCCAAGGGCTTCACCTACGCGGAGCTGGCGCAGCAGCTGGGCATCTCCAAGCAGACGGTGCCGGTCCACATCAAGAACATCTACCGCAAGCTGGAGGCGAACAACCGGTCCGAGGCCGTGTTCGAAGCCTCGCGGCGCGGGCTGATCCGGCTGTGATGCGGCGGCTCGCCGCGTGCCTGGGTGCGCTGCTGCTGCTGGCGGTGGCCACTTCGCCCTACTGGCTGGAGCTGCCCCGGCCGCGGGGCGCGCTGGAAGTGGCCACGGCCGTGCTCGTGGATGCGAGCGGCGCCCCGCCGGTGGCCGTGGACCTGCCCCACAGCTGGCCGCGCCGGGCCGGCGAACTCGACTACCAGCTGAATTTCGAACTGGCGGCCGTCCCGCCGGAGCCGCTGTACCTGTTCATCCCCATGCTGGCGCAGCGGGCCGTCGTGTCCATCGGCGGGCACCAGCTGGCCGACACCGGCAACCGCGCGCGGATGATCGGCGTGAGTTCGGGCGTCGCGGCGCTGGTGGTGCTGCCCGCGGACCGGCTGGTGCCGGGGCACAACACGGTGGACATCCGGCTCGCGACCGTGGGCCTGATGCCGGGGTACCTGTCGGCGGCCTACGTCGGCACGTCCGGACAGCTGGGACCTGCCTATCGCCTGCGCATCTTCCTGCTGGAGCACCTGCGGCTGATGGTGCTAGCCGCGCAGCTGCTGATCATCGTCGCCGTGCTCATGGCCTGCCTGTACCGGCCGCGCGAGCCGCTGTTCCTGTGGCTGCTCGCCCTGCTCGTGACCACCATGGCCGGCTACGCGGGGCTGTTCGTGGACCTGCATCCGCGCGTCCCCACCCTGATGCCGTACGCCTTCTTCACCAGCCTGGCGGGCACCGGCATGCTGTCCATCGTGGCGCTGTTGATCAACGGCACGCCGCCTCCGCGCCTGCTGCAGGCAGCCACCGTGTTCGTGCCCGCCGCCTGCATGCTGCTGGCGGCCAGCGGGCTGGTGCCGCCGTTCGGGCTGGTGCTCGCCGTCGGCGCGCCGCTGATGATCCTGTCGCTGCTGGCCACTGCGGCCATCTGCATCTGGGGCGCGTGGAGGAAGCGCGTGCAGGAAGCGAGGCTGATGCTGGTGCCGCTGCTGCTGCTGGCGATCGCCGCGGTGCACGACGGCGCTGTCGCCGCGCGCGTGCTGGACGGGCCGGTGTTCCTGGCGATGTACTACCGGCCGCTGCTCATGGTCGGCATCGCGGTGATCCTGATGCGGCGCCTGGGCGTGAGCCTGCGCTGGCTCGACGAAGCCAATGCGAATCTCGCGCGCCGGCTGGCCGAACGCGAGCAGGAACTGGAGCGGCTGCACGCGGAAGACCGGGTGGAGGCGGCGGAGCGGGCGCGCAGCGAGGAACGCCAGCGCCTGACCGCCGACCTGCACGACGGCCTGAGCGGACACCTGGCCTCCATCGTCGCCCTGGCCGAGCGGGAAGGGGTCGCCGCGATCGAGCGCACCGCCCGCGAGGCACTGGACGACCTGCGGCTGGTGATCCACTCGCTGGACATCGGCGACCGCGAGCTGCCGGTCGCCCTGGGCGACTTCCGCGACCGGCTGGCCCGCCAGCTCAAGCGCCTGGGCATCGAGCTCGAATGGTCGATCGCGCGCCTGCCCGAGATCTCCGGCGTGACCCCGGCGCATGCCCTGAACGTGCTGCGCATCGTGCAGGAGGCCGTGACCAACGCGATCCGGCACGGGCGGGCCGCGCGCATCGTGATCCGCGGCGGGCCGCAGGCCCCGGCCGGCGCCTGCATCGTGGTGGAGAACGACGGTGCGCCCTTCGCCTCGCAACCGGGCGGCCGCGGCCTGGAGAACATGCGCCGGCGGGCCGCGCAGCTCGGTGGCGCCATCGCGATCGAGGCCTGGGAAGCCGGCGGGGCGCGGCTCACCCTGAGCCTGCCGCTGGAACTGCCGCAGAACGGGTGAGGGCTGCGCGCAGCGGCACGCGCGGGCCCAGCTCTACCATGAATTGGGTATTGGCCCGGCCGGGCTGCGAATCGATCATGCGCCCGGCCCGGCCCGCCGATTCGGCTGCGGCATGGCTCTACACATGGAGGAGACGCGAATGTCCATCAAAGTCGACCGGATCGGCGCCGTGCTGGCGCTGCCCCTGCTCACGCTGGCCCTGCTGCCGACCGCGGCCGCAGCCGCCGAGAGCTGCTCCGCGCAACTGAACAACATCAAGTCGCGCATCGGCAGCCTGGGCAGCCTGAGCGACAAGTCCTTCGGCTCGCTGAAGGTGGACTTCGAGACCGCCACCTCGAAGGACTACACCAAGAAGTACTTCCAGGCCTTCGAGAACCTGAACAAGACGGCGCAGGACGCGACCCAGCTGGTGAACACCGGCTACAAGCTGGCGGGCTACACCGCCCCCATGAAGGAGGGGCAGATCCAGAAGACGCTGCCGACCAAGGTGACGACCACCATGGCCAATGCGCAGGAACTGGCGCAGGTGGCGCTCGACGAGGAGAGCACCAAGGTCGACGTCGCGCAGGTCCGCTGCAGCCAGTCGACCGACGATGCCGCGCTGGGCGCCGTGATGAGCAAGCTCGATTCCGGCACCGTGTCCAAGTTCAAGAAGGCGCAGAAGACCGCCTGCAAGGTCGTGCACGTGGTCGCCGACCTGCAGGACAAGCGGCAGAAGCTCAACGAGATCCGCGAGAACGGCTATCCGCTGTTCTACCTGCACGCCAAGGACAAGAAGAACTTCAGCGGCAAGGAACGCACCATCCAGATCAAGGCCGACCTGCGCCTGTTCCCCATCTACCCGGACAAGGCCATGGGCGTGGATGGCAAGGACCAGCCCATCCTGCTGGGCCAGATCAAGGGCATCGACCTGTCCTACAACTCCTACTTCAAGTGGAGCGACAACAACTGGACGACGCTGAACCTGTACCAGTACTTCATCAGCGACACCGAGAAGGGCGAGGTCTGCCAGCCGCAGATCAAGTTGAGCAGCAGCGTCAAGGTCGCCACCTGCGTGAGCGTGGAGGACATCACCACCGACTACATCAAGGTCAAGGTGCGCGGCAAGTACTGGTACAACGGCGACTCCAGCGCCGTCAGCCTGGGCACGCAGAAGATCCCCGCCCCCTTCGGTTACCTGGCCGACGTGTCGGACATGAAGGAGGAGAAGATGGAGAAGCTCAAGTCCAAGGCGGTCGATCGCCTGGCGTCGCTGCTCGGCCCCTACGGCGAGGTGGTGAAGAAGGCGCAGGAATGGAAAGCCGCTTGCGGCGGCGCCTGATCCGGCGCGGGCCGCTGCAGCTGGCGCTGTGCCTCGCGCTGGCCGGCTGCGGCGGCTTGCCGCTGTACGAGACCCCGGCGGAGCCGGTGCAGAACCTGGGACAGGACTGGCGCCGGCACTTCACCTACGCCGTCGACATGCTGGAGAGCGACCGCCTGGCGCAGCACAGGACGGTGTTCGCCCGGTCCGCCTTCGCGAGCGCGGCTCGGTTCGCGCAGGACCATGCGCCGTCCTACGCCGGCCTGGGGCTGGCTGAACTGGAAATGGGCAACGCGTCGGAGGCGCAGGTCGCCTTCCTCAACGCGGCGCTGATCGAGGATCGCAGCATGTACTGGGCGCTGTCCGCGATCGCCGCCCTGCGCGGCGGCCGCGAGCGAGTGGCGCGCACGCTGTTCGACGCGATGCAGGCCGCGGCCACGCAGGACGACGACCCCGCCAGCCGCTTCGTGCGCGCGGTGTACCTGCCGGACGACGCCACCTACGCCGCCCCGGTGGCGACGATTCCGCATGCCTTGGGCGCCAAGCCGGTGCAGGAGGACCTGGTCTGCAGCGAGGACAACCTCGACGACGAACCGGCCTGCCGCGAGCTGAACGTGGTCGCCAGCGTGTACTTCGTGCGGTACTACGCCTCCGACGCCACCACGCGCGGCACCGGCTTCCTCAACGACCTGGCGATCCAGCTGGGGGCGTCCCCGAGCGAGAACTTCCTCGCCTTCGAACGCACCCGCAGCACCACCGACGGCGTCAACCAGTCCGTGCGGCTGGCCCTGCAGCCGCACCTGTCGATTCCGGACATCCAGTACGCGGTCCGCGTGCTGCCCATCAACCTGCGCAGCAGCGTGTACCTGAATGCGGCGCCCTCGGTCGTCACCTCGATCGGGGCCGAATCGGAAGTGCGCGAGGGCGCCGACCTGACCATCCTGTATGCGGGCACGCAGGGCGGCGACGCGACGGAGTACACGGCCAAGACCGGCACGGTGCTGAACATCCAGCCCGAGCGGGTCTCGCCGGACCACGTCAAGCTGAAGCTGAACTTCGAGTTCAGTTCCATCGCCACGCTGGAGCCGGGGCTGAATGCGCAGATCCTGAACGTCTCCACCAACAAGTACACCGTGGCCGGCAACTTCCCCTATGGCCGCCCGGTCGTGCTGGGGACGCTCTCCAACGGCAGCCAGAAGTACGACAACTCCGGGCAGGTCGGCCTGCGCAGCGTGCCCGGGATCGGAGGCGCCTTCGGCGAATCGAGGGACGAGGTCTCGACCTCCGAGACGCTGGTGCTGGGCGTGCTGTCCGAGCCGGCCGTGTTCCGCGGCTCGCACGAGGCGCGCGTGCTCGAGGCCATGCGCAGCATGGGCGTGAAGACGCCGGAGTACGACAGCATCCGGCGGCGCAAGATCGTGCACCTGGCGCCGGACGTGTCCGGCTTCCTGTCCGGGTTGCTGCGGCAGGAGAGCCGGGCGCTGGTGCCGCCGCGGCCGGCGGTGCCCGCCGACGGCTCCCCGCCGGCGGGGTAGCAGCGGGCGCACAGCCCGACCGTCGTCGCGGCCGGGGTGGCATGGCGCAGATCCGGCAGCACTGGCGCAAGCCCTTCCTGCTCAAGGGCCTGCTGCACGAGGCGAAGGACTCCTCGAAGCGGCGCAGCCCGTGGTAGCCCAGCAGGTCGATGCGGATGATCGCGAGCGAGAGTCCGATCGCGATCGCCATCACGCCGATCGTGGTCGGCAGCCGGATGAACCGGTGGTTCAGGTAGGCCGGCAGGGCTGCCACGACCAGGCAGAGAGCAGCGATGTCCAGCCTGAGGCAGGGCGCTCAGCCGTGCTGGCCCGGTGCCCAGCCGCGCAGCATGGCCGCAGATTGCAATCGGCTGCGGCCTGGCGCCCGAATCATCCCACCAGAATCATTCCCTTGCCTGAAAAACGCTCCGCACCGGAACCGCGCGGCTCGCAGTTGTTCACACGGGGGAGAAGGTCGTCGCGGCCGTTCCTCCCTTCGATGCTCGTGTACCCATTTGTCCATGCGATCAAGCGCCACAACGGATCCCCCGGGAAAGACTTCCCCATCAGGATGGCCCTCGTTACTGCTCGCGGGCGCGGTGATGTTGACCGCGGCATCAGCGATGGCACAGCCGCACCAGGTCGTGCGTGACGGCTATGCGCTGCGCGCCAGTACCGTCGTCAGCACGGCGCTGGACCCGGCGACGGCGCGCTCGCACGGCATCGATCCGGCGCCCGATCGCGGCGTGCTCAACGTGGTGGTCGAGAAGACCACGGCCGCGCGAGGCAACGTGAGTGCGAAGGTGAGCGCCGTCGCCAGGAACCTGGCCGGCATGCAACGCGAGATCCCGATGCGCGAAGCCAGGTCGCGCAACGGAATGGTGAGTTACGTCGGCGCCTACGACTTCGCTCCGCGTGAAGTGCTGGAATTCCGCATCGAGGCGCAACCGGAAGGCGAAGCGGCCGAGCTGGAGCTGGAGTTCCGCGACCGGCTGCCGACGCTGCGATAGGGCAGAGCGACAGAAGCCTCTGGAGGATCGAAGATGAACCGGCGTGAGTTGGCAGCCGTGGGCGCCCTGCTCCTGACTTCCGGGGCTCGCGCGGATCACCCGTGGCGGCCTTACCAGGGTGTTCCGCCGCTCTACATCGAGGGTGACGTGAAAACGTTGCTCTGGAACGACCCGCACCCGCACCTGCGCCTGGTGCATGAACCTGCGCAGCGGCTGCCGACCGACCTGCGGGAGCGCAAGCTGTTGCCGCACCGTGGCGCCGAGAGCACGGCGCAGTTGCTCTCGCATGTTGTCGTCCCCGTCTTCGAGCGGGCCTGGCGGGTCGAACTGCCCACGCTGGCGAAGCTGCTGGAGTGGGGCGTCGAGCGACCGGAGATCGGCGAACCCGTGGGCGTGGTGGGATTGCCGGGCCCAGACGTGGAGGGGACCGCCACGATGCAGGCTGTCGTGCTCTTCATCGACAGCCAGGGCTATCCACTCGGCTCGGCGCGTCCCTGACCGTCCGGGCTCCCGACCCAGAAGCTGCGCCGGGCCGAGCGCAGCGGCCCGGTCCATGCAGGCGCCGACCTGTTTGCACCAATGCAGCCGGCGGGATGAGCCGCGCAGCCTGGGGGGCTTATCGGGGTAATCACCGTCGGAGCGAACCGACGCTGGGCGCGGCCCGCACTGACTTCAGGCACCGCCTGCTCCTTACCAGACGGCCGTGAACCGCCACTCGCGTGCGCGCTCGAAGAGTGGGATCGGGTAACCAGAAAGGAGTCGTGTATGCACACGAGCATGTTGAGAAGGCTGCGCCACGCGTGCCTGTATGTGGGAGGCCTGGCCACGTTCGCCACCTCCGGTGTCGTCCTTGCCCAATTGCCCGCTAGCGGCAACAACGTGGCGCCCTCGGGTGAGTTGCCGGCCATCACGCGGCGACAGACATCCATCGATCGCTCGGGCGACTACCGCAGCGAGGTGCAGTCCTGCCTGTCCAGCGAGCCCCAGCGGGCCCGCGAGAACTGCCTGAAGGAGGCACGCCATGCGCAAGCAGCCCGCCGCAAGGGTGAACTGGCGCATCCGGGAGAGGACTACATGGCCAATGCCCTGGCACGCTGCGAACCCTTCAGTGGTGAGGAACGCGCCTCCTGCGAAGCACGCGTGCTGGGTTTCGGCAATGCCAGCGGCAGCGTCGCCGGCGGAGGCCTGCTGCGCTGGGTCGAGACCGTGGTGCTGCCGCGCAGCGAAGAGCAGGTGAGCTTCGTGCCGAAGACCCCGGAGCCCCTGGTCGTCATTCCGTCCCACTGAAGGCGTTCTCCCGGACCACGCCAGTCCTCCGCTCGCGCAGCGAGGGGGTCTACGTCATCGTTCAACAAGGAAGGAGTCATCCCCATGCAGTTCAAGAAGAAGACCGTTCTCGCCCTGGTCGCCGCTTGCGCAGTGGCCGGGGGCACCGCCACTGCGCAATCGGGCAACGACAAGCCCGGTGCGTCAGGCGGCACGGTCGTCAGCCGCCAGGCCATTCCGACCCAGGCCATGCAGCGGCTGCAGGATTCCGCCGACCGGCTGCGGCAGTCCATCCAGGCGCTCGCGCAAAAGCCGCCCGGACCCGAGCGCGAGCGCGCCATCTCGAACGCGCACGACGCCTTGCTGCGCACGCAGCAGGCGATGATGGCGCTGCCACCGGACATGCGGGTCGCTGGCATGACCTCCACGGCCGACTACGACAAGTCGGTCAAGCAGCTGATGAAGTCGGCAGACAGCCTGCGCCAGTCGATCCAAGAGATGGCCCAGCAGCCCGCGGGCGAACGCCGCAACGAGGCGATCCAGCAGGCCCACCGCGCGCTTTGGGAAACGCAGGCCGCCATGATCGATGCGTACCAGCCGTCGAATGCGGCGCAGGCCATGGGCGCTCCGGGGCAGACGGGCTCCTCTGGCGGCAGCGGGACCGCTGCGGCAGGTTCGCAGGAGGAACCCCGGCAGAAGGAGCGGCAGGCTTCCAGTGGGTCCGGGGCAACGCAGGCTGCACCTGCAGCGGTGCTGGTGCTGCTGCCGGCCGAGCAGGCCCAGGGCCAGCGCCTGGCCGATGGCTGCTGGGTCAGGTTCTTCGATGACAAGGGCTTCAAGGGGGACACCCTGACGCTGGCCGGCCCGGTCGACCTGCCCCGGATGGAGCTGGGCGATGCCTGGCGCGACTGGGACAGCGCCGTCGTGGGTCCCAAGGCCACGGTGCGCACATTCGACAACGAGAACTTCCGGGATCGCACGGCAGTGCTCGATGCAGGCCAGTCGATTCCCGACCTGGGCGATCGCAAGCTCGGGTGGTTCGAGGAAGTGAAATCGGCGCGCGTGTCGTGCGCCTGACCTGACCCGCCTGCATGCCGGCCCGGCGCCGGCATACCCAGGCGCGGGATGCGCTCGGCGGGCGATCGCGGCCCGCCGCCTATTCCTCAGCACCCAACCTTCGCACAGCCATCGGGAGAGAACCGCTTGCGGGCATCGGCTACACCGCCAACAGGATGGCTCCGTAGGCAGTGGCGCCGACCAGGAAAGCCCAGAAGCGGCTCTGACGTTCTTCTGGCAGCTCCTCCTTGAGCACGTTCATGATCACCCCGCCGGCCAGTAGCGCGATCATGAGGCGAATGCCCAGCTCAGGCAGGTCGAGCCAAACCCCGCCCAGCCAGCCGAGAAGCACGGCGCCCGCAAGGAGCCAGCGACCCTGGCGCTCGTAGCGCTCCTTGTGGTGCTCGCGAAGGGCCTGGTCGTTCACGACGAAGTGCAGCGCCATGGCAAAGCCGTAAAGCAGCTCGTCGCCACGTTCACCATGCACGAGCAGGTAGCCGATCAACGCGTTGTACAAGGCAAAGGAGCCGATGTGCAGCGCAAAGGCCCCCTCCGCGGTCCGGTCGCCACCGCCGGCTTCGCGAACGCTGCGGCGTGAGGCCGCGGCCAGCCGCTCGAGGCCGTAGAAGATGGTCAGGCCCGCGAGCGTGACAAGGTAGATTTCGCTCTCCGTCGAGCCCAGGCGCAGACCCACGCTTTCGCGTACCGCGTGCTGCCCCTCGTGAAGCTCGGGCAAGAGCTGCAGGAACACATAGGCGACGGAAACGCCACCGCCCAGGGACAGCCAGATGCTGCGCGGTCGGCGCGACAGGAAGGCCAGCCGCCGGGCGCCGACATGGACCAGCGCGAACACGAGCGCCAGAGCTGCGGACTCGAGAAGGATGGCTGTCGGCATGCGGAAGTCGCCTTGGCGGAAGCTTGCCCGATCCGGCGGCGACTCCTCGATCGGCGGCTGAGGACGACGGACCGCGATACAGCGCGTCTCCGGCGATGTGCCGACCTTCGCTAGAAGATGAGCGCGCCCGTCCCCAGGACGACCAGCAGGCCGATGGCGAAGATGATGCCGACGATCCAGAGAATCACTTTCATGGCCTGCGCGCTCCTTCTGCCTTGTGAGGGCGACCCTGTCCGCGAGTTCGGAAGGCCTGGCAACGAACTGTGAGCTCACCGCCCATGGTCGCGTGGTGGGCGAGGATGCCGGGTTCGCCGTCTACTTCTTCAATTACTCCACCTGGCAGGCCCGGCCAGGTCTCTACCTCGAAGACCTGTACGTATCGCCGGCTTACCGGAAAGCGGGGGCGGGCCGGACGATGTTGCAGCACCTGGCGCGCATGGCCGTGGAGAAGGGCTGCGGCCGCTTCGAGTGGAGCGTGCTGGACTGGAACCGGTCCGCGATGGCCCTCTACGAATCGATCGGCGCGGTCGCCATGCCCGAATGGATCCGGTACCGGCTGGCCGGCGAGGGGCTGGCCAGGTTCGCCGGAGAGGGCGGATCGGGTCCAGTCGCTTAGCCTCGTACGGCCGATCGCAGAGCCGAGCCCACTTCGGCTCGAACCACCGTGGCGCAGAAGCCAATCGCAGCGCTCTACCGCATCGACGATGTAGAGTGACTCGCTCGTCCATCCCTACAGCCAAGGAACCATGCCTCCATCCATGCAGCCGGACTTCTTCAACGACCTCGGCCGGGGCAAGCTGCCCGGCCACCTGGGCATGACGATCACCGCGATGTCTCGCGGCCAGGTGAAGTCCGAACTGGAGGTGCGCGAATTCCACATGGCCCCGAACGGCTTCCTGCACGCCGGGACGCTCGTCACGCTGGCGGACACTTCCTGCGGCTACGGGTGCACGGCCAGCCTGCCCGAGGGCGCACAGGGCTTCACCACCATCGAGCTCAAGTCCAACCACCTCGGAACGACCAGGGACGGCACAGTCGACTGTGTCGCCACCGCGGCCCACCTGGGACGCACGACCCAGGTCTGGGACGCCGTCCTGACCCACCGCGAGTCAGGCCGGACCCTGGCGCTCTTCCGTTGCACGCAGATGGTGCTCTACCCCAAGCCCCAGGCGACCTGAGGCCCCCGAGCCAGCCTGCCCGCCGGCCAGGCGTGCGGAGGCCGGCGAGGAAGGGACCGATCACCGCGGGACCAGCGCAAAGATGCGCACGGCCGAACCGGTGCCGCCCTTCACCTTGAGCGGTGGCACGACCACGGCGAACTCGTAGGCCTTGGCGGCGGCGAGTTCCTCGAGGTTCAGGTTCTCGACGATGTAGATGCCCGAGTCGGCGATCAGCCGCATGTGGACCGGGAACACCTGGAAGCTGGGCGAGTTGACGACCGGCGGCCGCTTCTCGAACGTGAGCGTGTCGTTGCCCACGATGCGCGCGCCCTGCCGGATGAGGAACTCGGCGGCATCCAGCCCCGGGCCCGGGGACGATTCGCCGGCGTACAGCTTCGGGTCGCGGGCGAAGTGCGCGCCCCAGCCGGTCCGGATGAACACCGTGTCGCCGCGCTGGAGCTGCACGCCCTGGCGCTGCGCCGCCTGCGCCAGGTGCGCGCCCGTGATCTCGAAATTGGCCGGCAACGGGCTGGCGTTGCCTTGCACCATGGTTGCCACGTCGAGCAGGACGCCCCGGTTGACCAGGAGCTCGGTCGGGAACTGGTCGATCGCCAGGTGGGCACCTACGCCGCCGGCGCCGATGCCGGCCGGCTGCGCGGTCACCCCCGCTGCGTCCAGGCCACCGAAGAGCTTGCCGTTGCGCCCGATGTGGCCGAGGGCATCGATGCTCGGTGCCCCGTGCTGGCCGCTCCAGCGCATCTCTTCGGCGGCGAAGGAGAGCTGGCCTCCATCGTTGAACGTGCCGCGCGTCTTGCCGTGCGTCGCACTGAGCGCGAAGGCGTAGGGCGGATTCACCGAGGCGACCGGCGACCCGGTTTCCCAGGTGTGCGACAGGTCGATGACGCGCGAACTCTTCAGCGATTGGATCAGTGCCGAAGCGCCGCGCGCGCTGTCGGCTCCAGGGCCGGGTCCGGCGCACCCGAGGCCGAGTGCAGCCAGTGCCAGGGCGAGACTGCCGCGCATGAGTTGCCCGGCGAGGCGATTCGTGGATGTCCGGACCATCTCGATTCCTTTCGCGCAAAGGGACGTCAGGGGCGATGAGTCGGCGAACGGGGTCGTGCCTGGCTCGTCTTGCAGTCTGACCAGCAACATCCGAGGACGCAAGTGAACAGCAAGTTGGAGTGCCGCCTGGCGCTGTCAATCGGACGGCGAGGCTTCGGGCGAAGCCACGCATTGGGCGAAGCACAAAAAGGGCCCCGGGCGGCGTTGATCAGCCGCCGGGTGCCTCTTTCGGGCCCGGGCTCGTTCGAGCCAATCGCCTGCAACGCACGCGGCGCGGTTCATACATTTTTCTCCTTCGCGAGGGACCTCTTGCGCCTCGGGGCAGGGAGAGAAATCATGAACGGTCAACGGATCGAGCAGTGGGGTGTCGTAGGCCGCAACCGGCTCGCGGGAACCGTGTACGACCGGCCGGGCCACAAGGATGGGGGCACGATCGTGACGTCACCCGTGGTGGAGGTCCGCATGCTGGGCGCCGGCACCTGGCCGGGCACGTACCCGGTCGCCTTCACGGAGTCGGGTAGCACCTATAGGCTGGGGGAGCCCTCGCCCTCGTTCGGGGCGGACTGCGCCGGCGGATTCATCCGCTCCAAGCTGTCGCCACGCGGCCTGCCGATCGAGACTGGGCGCAGCAAGACCAGCACGGAACGGTCGATGGTCCGTGCGGCGCGCGACACCGCCCCTGCGCAGGGTCGAGCGGATCGACCTCTACGAGACGAGTTCAAGCGGATGTAGCGCAGCGCCGCGGGGCGCCCCAGGCGCCTCCCGGCACCTGCTGACATCGGTCCTCGCACGCTGCGTGCCGTTGCGGTCGCAGCGCGGAAGTTCATTGATTGCAGTACTGGTATGCGCCGCTGGAGTAGAGAACTCTTGACCTGAAAGGTTCTTGAAACGGTCCCCTTGATGAAGCCGCATGGCCAACCGTGCCATGTCTTCCCCACAGCGCGGATGCTCGCTAGCATGTCGGCACAAAGACGGAGGGAGACATGGCGAGAAGACGCCGGCAAAGCACTGCCGAAGACGTGGTGGACCTGGTGGCGTTGCTGCCTTGGTGGGCGGGTGTCACGCTGGCCCTTGTCTCGTACCTTGTCCTTCACCGTTTGGCGATTCCGCCTAAGGTGACCGCCACCCAGCCCGGGCAGATAGCCGATCTGGCTATTCAGTCGATGGTCGCCGGCCTGGCAACTGCCGGCCAGTACCTCGCACCCTTCCTGTGCATGGTGGCGGCCCTGATCTCCTTCCTTCGTCGCCGGAAGCGCAAAGGCCTGGTGACAAGTGTCGCCGGTGCGAGGTCCCCGCAAGCCCTGCATGGCATGAGCTGGACGGAGTTCGAGCTCCTCGTCGGCGAAGCCTTCCGCCAGCAGGGGTACACGGTCACCGAAGTCGGAGGCGGCGGTGCGGACGGCGGTGTGGATCTCGTGCTTAGAAAGGGCAGTGAGACGTACCTGGTGCAATGCAAGCAGTGGAAAGCCACCCAGGTCGGTGTCCATGTGGTACGTGAACTGTTCGGCGTCATGGTTGCACGGGGCGCGGCCGGCGCTTTCGTGGTCACGTCGGGCGGTTTCAGCTCGGACGCCCGTGCGTTTGCTGAAGGCCGGAACATCACGCTGGTGGATGGGCCGAAGCTGTTCGGACTGATTCAGCAAGCCAAGGCATCATCGGCTGCCCCGTCGGGCGCTCCGCCTGTCCGCCCCTCGGCGCAGACGGCTCAGCGCACGCCGGATTGCCCGAAGTGCAAGGCGCCCATGGTGCGCCGGACCGCGAAGAACGGACCGAATGCCGGTTCCCATTTCTGGGGCTGTTCCCGGTACCCCTCATGCAGGGGAACGCGATGAATCCCCTCCGCCTGGTTTTCGTGGGCGGCTTGCTTTTCAGCTCCGCCACGTGCGGCGCCCAGGCTGTCTACAAGTGTGTGTCGAAGGGGTCCGTTGTCTATTCGCACGAGCCTTGCCTGGGAGCTACGGTCGTCGACACCACCCCTACTCAGGGTTTGGACAAGTGGACGGGGAAGACCCGCAAGGGCGCCGACGTTGCCCGGACTGAACACAACAAGGCTATGGCTGACGCATTGAGACCGCTGTTCAACGAAACGCCAGAGCAGAGAGAGAGGCGACTTCGGCGCGCCAAGCTGGCCCCAGCTGATCGACTCGAATGCGGGAAGCTGGATGCCGATATAGAAGCTGGTGCGAGCAAACCGGGATTCGCGCAAGGCGCGGCGGCCACCCCAACGGAGCAACGGCTGTTCGAGCAAAGAAAAAAGTATCGCGAGCTCGGTTGCTGAAGCGGACAGCTGGCCGCAAGTACCCGCTACTTCCCCCAACTATCCTTCAACCCCGTCACCCGGTTGAACACCGGACGCTCACCCGGTCGATGCTCCACCCGATCCGCCACGAAGTACCCGTGCCGCTCGAACTGGAACTTCTCGTCCCCTTTGGCTTCGCGCAGTGACGGCTCCACGTAGGCCGTCACTACCTTCAGCGAATCCGGGTTGATCTCTTCGAGGAAGTCCTTCTCCCCGGTCCCCGGTTGCGGCACCGCGAACAGGCGGTCGTAGAGGCGCACTTCCGCCTTCAGGCCGTCGGCGACGCCGACCCAGGTGATGTTGCCCTTCACCTTCACGGCGTCGGCGCCCGGCGTGCCGCTCTTGGTGTCGGGCACCAGCTTCGCGCGCACCTGGGTGATCGTGCCGTTGGCATCCCGGTCCGCGCCGACGCACTCCACCACGTGGCCGTACTTCAGGCGAACCTTGTTGCCGGGGAACAGGCGGAAGAAGCCCTTGGGTGGCGTTTCCTCGTAATCGGTGCGCTCGATCCACAGTTCGCGGCCGAACATGAACTGGCGCCGGCCGCGCGATGCGTCGTGCGGGTGCACCGGCGCGCTGCAGGGATCGAGCTTGTCGTCGGCGCCCATGACTTCGCCCCAGTTCTCGATCACCAGCTTCACCGGGTCCAGCACCGCCATGGCGCGGGCGGCCTTGGGGTCCAGGTCGTCGCGCAGGGCGCCTTCCAGCACCGAGTAGTCGATCCAGCTGTCCGCCTTGCTCACGCCGATGCGCTCGGCGAACAGCTGCAGCGATTCGGGCGTGTAGCCGCGCCGCCGCAGGCCGACGATGGTGGGCATGCGGGGGTCGTCCCAGCCGCCCACGTGGCCTTCGTCCACCAGCTGCTTGAGCTTGCGCTTGCTGGTGACCACGTAGGTCAGGTTCAGGCGCGCGAATTCGTACTGGCGCGGATGCGGCTTGTTGATCAGCCCGCCCTCGGCCAGCCGGTCCAGCAGCCAGTCGTAGAACGGCCGCTGGTCCTCGAACTCCAGCGTGCAGAAGCTGTGGGTGATGTTCTCCAGCGCGTCCTCGATCGGGTGCGCGAAGGTGTACATGGGATAGATGCACCACTTGTCGCCCGTGTTGTGGTGCTCCGCATGCTTGATGCGGTACAGGGCCGGGTCCCGCATGTTGATGTTGGGGCTGGCCATGTCGATCTTCGCGCGCAGCACGGCGGCGCCGTCTGGCAGCTGGCCGTCGCGCATCTCGCGGAAGCGCTGCAGGTTCTCGTCGACGGATCGCTTGCGGAAGGGGCTGTCCACGCCCGGCCGGGAGAAGTCGCCCCGGTTGGCGCGCATCAGCTCCGGCGTCTGTTCGTCCACGTAGGCCAGGCCGGCGCCTATCAGGTACTCGGCGGCCCGGTACATGAAGTCGAAGTAGTCGCTGGCCTGGTAGAGGTGGCTGGTGCCCTTGGCGTCCCAGTCGAAACCCAGCCAGCGCACGGCGTCCTTGATCGATTCGACGTACTCGACCTCTTCCTTCTCGGGGTTGGTGTCGTCGAAGCGCAGGTGGCAGATGCCGCCGTAGTCGCGCGCCAGCCCGAAATTCAGGCAGATGCTCTTGGCGTGGCCCACGTGCAGGTAGCCGTTGGGCTCGGGCGGGAAGCGGGTGCGGATGCGCGCGGGGTCCAGCGGGCCTTTCTGTTGCGTGTCCGCATCACCGGGGTGGCCCGCCCAGCGCCGCTGCGAGTACGTGCCCTGTTCGAGGTCGCGCTCGATGATCTGGCGCAGGAAATGGCTTGGCTTGGCGCTGTCTTTCTCGGCAGGGGAGGTCATATCGAGGGCGATTCTAGGTTGCGACTACGGGTTACCCCGGCTGCGCTGGGTTACGTCTGGCAACGCTCTTGACCTGCCGGGCGTATCCAGTCGGGTTGCCCCAGCGTTAAATACGCACATCGGTGTGCCATGCGCGCCGCGAACACCCTTAACAGGAGATTTCCATGAGTTCCACCCGTTCCCTCATCGGCAAGGCGGCCCTGCTGGGTTCGCTGGCAGTCGCCGCCATGGGTTCGGCGCAGGCCAGGGACGTGTACTGGTCGGTCGGCGTCCACGCAGCCCCGGGCGTCCATGTGGGCGTGGGCAACCACCGTCCGGTCGCCCCGGTCGTGGTCGCCCCGGCGCCCGTGATCGTGCCGCCGGTGGTCTATACCCAGCCGCAAGTCGTCTATCCGGGCGGCATCTACTACCAGCAGCCCGCCCCGGTGGTGGTGTATCGCAACAACTGGCATGGCGGCCACGGCCACGGCCACGGTCACTTCAAGAGCCGCGGCCATGGCCATGGCCATGGGCACGGCCATCGCGGCCATCGCCACTGGCGCTGATCGCTGACGCGACCGCACGAACGTTTTTCTCCAAGGTCCCCCGCGTGCGCTTCGGCGCCGCGGGGTTTTTTTCGGCCGCTGACGGTGGGTGGCCCGTTCGCGTCAGGACGAACCGTCGGCGCCGTTGCTCTTGTCGTCGTCATCCCACGGCGGCGGGCCCGGCCGCAGCAGGCGGCGCTGTTCCAGCTGCACCCGCAGGTTGCGGCGGATGCTGTCCATGCCGTAGCCGCTCTTGCCGGGACGCGCCTGCTGGCCGGCCGTCGCGCGCTCGCTGCGGCGGGCGCTCCCGTTGGGGCGCTCGCTGTTGCGTGGGAGGCGGGAATCCTGGCGCGGCATCGGGAACGGGGCGGCGCGCCGCCCACTCCGGGTGTCGCCGCACGGTGACAAGGTACCCCCGGTGAACGCGATGGGGGTGCCCGAACGCTCCAGCAGCGCCGGTAGGACCGACCTTACCCGGCCCATCCCGGTTCGGTGTCGGCGTGCGCGCCTGCGATGAGGGCTGCGAGGATGCGGCGCCAAAGGAACAAAAAAAGAACCCCCAGGCTTGGGGCCTGGGGGTAACTTGCCAGTCGCGGGACGGAGGGCCGGACCAGCTCACCCCGGAGGAGGAGGGGACTCAGAGGAGTCGGGGTGATTTCCGAAAGGGGCCGGTCGATTGCTCGGCCAGCCCGCAAACCGATGGCTCTAGTAAACCGCAGCACCGGGCGCGCGGCTGTAGGACAGGGCCGCATTTGCAGCCGCGGCGGAGTGATGGCTACCTACATCGCCTTGAACAGATGCGCGTACAGCCGGCTGACGCTCCAGCGCTCCGGGCGGCCGCGCAGTGCCAGGTGCAGCTTGCCGGCCTCGTCGCGCGTCACCGCCTCGATGGCGGATGC
>Ga0196972_1000098_pt1 | contig 69594 bp, 58 predicted proteins | sample S1v_2013CmetaG_FD_148618 | JGI IMG/M metagenome (GOLD analysis project Ga0196972, IMG submission 148618) | Soil microbial communities from Anza Borrego desert, Southern California, United States - S1+v_20-13C | ecosystem: Environmental > Terrestrial > Soil > Desert | place: USA: California...
GCGCTCTCGTTCTTCTATTACGAGGTGAAATGGTGTTTTGTTGTTGGTCCATAAAGGATTTTTTGAAGCCAACAAAATTATCAGTCAGGATTTGAATTATTGAGGTGTAGTTGCTCGATGGGTTACGATAAACGGTATAAAATAATCAGGGAAATGCGTACAGATGACGAGGTTACTATTTGCTCCCAATATCCCCAACTAAATTTGTATTTTGGCGGGACAAATAATGCATATATGCAAATAAAGGCTTACTTCCTTCTTTTCAAAACAGCTTTGTTCATCGCTTTGTCGATTATCATATTGTCCTCCTTTTCCCCTGCTACAGTATTATCATGCCGCGAGGAGTTGCGGGAAAAAGATACCCTCCCTCCACCACCTCCGCCTGGGGAGGTTGTGCCAATGGGAAAGGAAGGTAACATATTCGAAAAGGTTGAAGTGGAAGCTGCCTTTCCGGGAGGACTCAAAGCATGGAGCAGTTTTCTGATGGAGAACCTGGATGCAGAAGTGCCTGTCAGGAATAAGGCCAAGGTTGGAAGATATGTAGTAATAGTGCAATTTATTGTAGGAAAGGACGGCTCCATTTCGGATATCAAAGCGCTGACAAAACATGGACATGGAATGGAAAAGGAAGTCATTCGAATTATAAAAAAGTCCCCTAATTGGACACCCGCATACCAGGGAGGACGGGCCGTACGCGCCTACCGTAAACAACCTATTATATTCGAAATATCGGAGTAATAGCTTCAATTTTGGCAAATGATCCATCGAAAGAAACCGGATGTTGATATTATCAGTGATATTTTACGACTGGTTCTCGAATCAAATCCTGAATCCACTTTTGTAAGAAGCCTGTCTGTACAGTATGAAGAGAGAGGCAGCCTTAGTAAAAAACAATTGCAAGGTCTGCATGGAAAGGCTAGTAAAATTGATGGCATGCCTGCCCAAAAACTTGCGACCCTCGAGGCGGTAATACTCAAGAAACCTACCAGGTACAAATCTTCGCTTCCTGAACCTACTCCTCTTTATGAACCGGATGAGAAAATTGGAAAACTGATCAATGCCATTCTGGGAAAATACCCGGAACATAAGCGTGTACTATTCCTCAGAGCAAAATATGAGAACAATGAGCAACTTTCTGCTTCTGAAATTGCAGATCTCGAAAGGTTTCATAAGCTGGTTGTAGCCAAATAATGCAGTGGTACATTGTTTGATGATGTTTCCTAAAAATTGCATGAAACGATCCGCTAAACTCGCTTTGGGAATTGCCACAGCCGCTGCCGCCGGTTACCTGGTCTATCGTCTTATCCATCGTTTTCGCTCTGGACGCCGTCTTCGTGAAGTGTCGGAAGAAGGCTATGAAACCGCGCATGATGTGCTGTTTCCACGTAAAAAATCAAGGGGTAAGCAGAAGTATGGGCCGGTTTTTTGACACCGTTTAAAATTTACCAGACAAGGTTGCCCGGTTTCTTATTTTAAACCTTAAACGACTTAACAGTGAAGGGCATTTATTCACAAAGCTTAATCTCTTCCATTGACTTTCCTGTAAGTTGCATTTTATTCACTTTACCAGCTTTATTATAGTGTAAGATCAGAATTCCGTAAGAAGTGGAATAAACATCCCAATTCACATCTTTTACTTTTGGGTGTCCGAGCCATTTAAACAAGCTGTTTCTTGCTGCGCCCATAATGGGTATGCTTAGTTTGCCATTGAACTTCTCCCGTATTTCAATATAGTCTCTGCCGGTATAGAAATAAATATCCTTGTCTTTATAAAAAACGCCACCTCCACATTTAGATTCCTCGGTTTCTGGTTCTTCACTGGTGAAGCAGGGTAGGAGTCCCTTGACCTGCCCTGGGGTAAAGTCAGGTTCCGCACCATTCACTTTCCCATTCAATACATCAACCGCAATAGCATTACATTTCACGGTAGTCTTTAATTGAGCATGTCCTGGACCGGTATACAGGCAGGTAAAAAACAGGGCGGGCAAGAGATGGCGAAAAACTACTTTCATAATAGGCATATTAGGCCTTGCTCAATGCAAATTCCTTGCTAGAATGCCACCAGAGTATGACAAGTATTAACATTTGCAGCGTCAAACTGGTAATTAACGCTGCAAATGAGTAAAATTCCTAGTTAATGATCACGAGTTCCTTTCCATCAGGCAATTCTTTCGAGCTGTAATAGATTTTCAGTTTCTTTTGCCCGTTTTTTTTGCGGGCATCCAGAATATCTGATACCGGGATTTTCATAACTCTTCCTGACCCTATTAGGCTGGCTGCCACGGAACCATCGTTATAGCTCCATTTTTTGTACACGCTGTTCTTTTCATCCCGAATGGTGATCATTCTTTTCTTACCAACTGTGCCGCAATGGCTATAGGAAATGGACATTTGCAGATCAGCCTGCTTTTCTGAAAGTGTGATCACGGGCACTTTCTTCATGTCAAAAACGTGTTGCCGGATTATTCGTTCATTACCTACATATACCTCATAGCTGTCGCCACCAGGAAGTATAAATGAGCAGAGCAGCAACACCGCAAGGCCCAAAAGGGGCAATTTCTTTTTAATTGTTAACATACACAATGTTTTAAATTAGATGATTTGATCTGTTGACGTTACAAAGGAAGACAGGTCAATCATGAAAATCAATTCACTTTGACCAACTGCGGGTGATGATTGACGAATTGCTCGTTTTTGTAAATCGAACAATAAACACGCCTTCAGTTCGTTGTGGGTAAAACCAAATCTACCAATGCTTCGAACCGGAATTATCTGCTGTTTATTAATTCTTTCCGCGAAAATCTTCGCACAGGAAACGGGTAGTAAGTCGGGCTCATTTATGGCTACCGTGAATGTATCAGTGACCAATACAAAAGGAAAGCCTTCAAAAGGAGAATTAGTGGCGTTCACGGGTCAACAATCTAAGAAGGTCTTTAGTGGAATAACAAGTGCCGCCGGAAAATTTTCAATTCAGCTTCCCCCTGGTGATGATTACCTTGTTTCAGTGAAGAGCATTAATGATTCAACAAAGTATGGAATGATAAGTATTCCCTCACTGGAGCCGGGCCAGTTTTTTACTGAACCATTTTCAGTTGCGGTAGAATATGAAGCAGCTAAATCATACACACTTGATGATGTGCATTTTGATTTCGGGAAGTCAGCCCTGAGACCGGATTCCTATAAACAACTGGATGAGTTACTTGATTATCTAAGGAATAAGGAAAATGTGATTGTGGAAATAGCGGGTCATACTGATAATGTGGGAAAGCCAGCAGATAACAAGCGGCTTTCTGAGGAGCGAGCAAAAGCGATTGTAAACTACCTGGTTAAGAAAGGCATAGCTGCAAGCAGACTCCGGGCAAAAGGGTATGGCGATACAGAACCTGTTGCTGATAATTCTACTGACCAGGGGCGCCAGTTAAACCGTAGAACTGAGGTAAGAATTTTGAATTGAAAAACCTTTTAAAGGGTTGTTCACCCACGTGATTTGAGGACTTTTTCATAATGGGAAATCCAATCTTTCACGCTTACCTTTTTCACAAGGTCACCAATAAGTTTATAAGGAATGTGTTCAGGTTTTTTGAAACGAATGCAGCTTTTGCCCATGTCTAGCTTTGTCTTGGATTGTTTAGAAAATTCAGTTGTAAACCATTTATATAATTCAGGCATAGCGTAAACTCCCATGTGATACACTGCAATAAAATTTTTTTGAGATGCAATGGACAGGAATGGAAGGGCCTGTTCAGGATTACAATGATAGCCTTCAGGATAAATAGAATGCGGCACTACATAACTGATCATTCCATATGACATTTGTTCCTTAAAGCCTTTTGGTAGATTTTTCAATACTATTGATCGTAATTCGGTCATAGCCTGCTGGCGTTCAGCCGGTAGTTCGGCCAGGTATTCAGTCACATTGGTGGCTTTGGAAGTCATGGTTTTTATTTCTTGCAAAATAATTAACAGCCGCAATATATATAAATCTATTTTGTCAGCAGAATTGGAGTATTTTTAAAGGCAGTCCCATCCCTGTAAATCATGTTTCTCAAATTAGTTACCGTAGCCGCTCTAGCAAGTTTCGAAGTCTATGCCGCCATTCCTGCCGGAATCGCTTTTGAGTTAAATTTTCTGGGTATTTTTTTATCCTCTACCATTGGAGGTTTATTTGGAGTATTTGTTGCCGCCTTTCTGGGAGATAAGATCAGGAAGTTGATAGCCCGTTATCGTAAGCCAAAAGAAGAGGTAATAAAGCCGAAGTCAGGAATGATCTACAGGATATGGAATAAATATGGGATTATTGGTTTGGGGTTCCTTGGCACCATCACAGTAGGTGCTCCCATTAGCATAGCCGTTGGCTTAGGATTGAAGGCTCCATTGCGTATCCTTTTGACATGGTGCTGCATTGGAGTAGCCACCCGTTGCGCCCTTTTTACCGCGATTGGCTATTACGGTTTCAAATTGCTATAATGTTCAATAGTTTGCGCGCTAACTTCTTCTTTTAGGGTAGTACTTACCATGGAGTGACTAAGGTTGCGTAGGTCATTGATGATCTGTACAAGGTTGTCTTTACTTTTCTGAATGAACAGGCCACTTTTATCATTTGACTGCTCTGCAAATTCAATATACAATTTGATCGCGGCCAAGGTTTGAGCAAAATTTTCATGCAGTTCCCTGGCAATGTATTTCCTTTCACTTTCCTGCTCCGTAATCACCAACCTGGTAACTTTTTTCTCTACCTCCACCAATGCGTCAGCTTGTTGAATAATTAGTTTGTTTCTCATCCTTAATTCGAACTGGTAAGTAATCTGGTTCGCGATAATTTTCAGTGCATCTTTCTGGTCTTGTGTGAGGGTGGCTTTGGGGTTATTATCCATTACGCACACTGACCCTATGTTGAACCCTGAAGAACTGCGGATAGGTGCGCCGGCATAAAACCGTATTTTTTTTCAATAACAAGAGGGCTTTGATTAAAACGAGCGTCAATTGTCGCATTTGGAATGATCATCACGTCATTGCCTCGAATTGTCTGGGAACAAAAAGATATGTCACGGGAAGTTTGAGCAAAATTGAGGTTCTTTCTTGCCTTGAACCATTGACGTTTGTCGTCAACAAAACTAATGCTTGCTATAGGGCAGTTACAAATGAGTGCAGCCAGCTCTACCAGTTCATTGAATTGTTTCTCTTCCTGAGTATCAAGAATATCATATGAAAGGATATCTTCTTGGCGTAGCGATTCATAAGATGCAGTTGGTTCGGAATTCATATCGTAAGGATGGTGGAGAGCAAATGTTGGATTTATAAATGGAACCAGCAATAAGAGGAATGTCTTAAACTGAGGGCAAAGCCATTCATTTTATCAATGTCAAATTAATTCTAATAGGGAGGGTAACGAACAAGGGGAAAGTCGTAATACTACCTTTTATAGATGCGTAGTTTCTTTGAGATTGGAGATGCAGTAAGGTAAAATGAAAGTTGGGATGCGTTTGAGAAATATTTTTTGATAAATAATTGTATGCGGATTAAATTTTTAAGGAATATCCGGATTGGCGTTTCGCCCTGCGGGGCCCCTCCCTCCCCCGCCTTCCAACCTTCCGTTTTTTTTGCCATGGCAATGACTGTCCTGGACGCTAAAAGCATCATTTTTTTCAGTCCACCCTCCCTCTGCACCGGCTACCGGTTGTTCAGCTAATTTCTCTCTCTCATCAATGGAGCTCCGGATGATCGATCAAAACACAAATCTCCTTTAGCTTGAAAACAAAACCATGGGAAAAAAACGATTTATAGCGCTTTTTTCACCGCAAGTTTTCCAAAAAAAAACGGGCAGAAGTGTTCTTTATATCAGTCCCTAATTCTACAAGTAGTGGCATGTTTTGATTTGTGCCGCCACCTTACCTGAACGCAATCCGGATCTTTACCTTAATTCCGAAATGGGAGCGAAAAATCAAGCCCATACTCCCTTTTGCCGGTTTCCCTCCTGCTTATTTTTTCGCCACTGATTATTGACATAACTGAAGTGGAGGGGCCCTGATTTCATGGCCAGGTATATAAAATTTCAATTATTTTTCCTATCATTGATACCGGTCATTTCGTGTCCAAAACAAAAATCCACCGTATGAGAATAAAAACTATTCCCTCATTTTTCCTTGTCATCCTTATCATCATCTCATCTTCATTTACCCGCCCATTCACGGCCCTGGAAAAAATGAACCTGTGCCAATCCGTTAGCCACATCAGCAAAGCTTTGGAAGAGCAAAAGCTACAGTCACTGATAGGTGAGGGTTCTACAAAGGATGGTATCGTGATCTATGACAGCAAGATTGATGTGGAGGGCTTGGAAGATGAGTTTATTGCTGACAGCGAAACAGAAATGGTATTCTTTGCTACCTATACGACCGCTTCACCTTCAAAACTGAAAGCCAAATTCGAGGAAATGAAGAAGCAGATCGGAAAGTGCCTGGATAAGGAATTTGAAACGGTGAGGCTTGACGAAATTGAAACAGCCAGTTTCCTGTATAGCGAAAAGATAACAGTGGAGGTAACCATCTATTATGAAGACAATGAGATTGACCTGAACGTAGAATTTCCAAAAGGCAAATAACTTATCTCATCCTGCTCCTTATACGGCTTAAAGTCTCAAGCGTCATCCCCAGGTATGATGCAATAAATCGCAGTGGAATTCTATTCAGTAATTCCCCCTTGGTATCCATGAAGCGTTTGTATTTTTTTTCAGCCGAAGGGATCCTGCTTATGTAAGCCCTTTCTTCCGCATCCCGGTAGCTTTCTTCAAGAATCTTTCTACCTATGATGTTTGCCTCCGGGAAATGCTTGTAAAGGTATTCAATGCATTCATATGGAATTCCGGTGAGTTCAGATTCTTCGATTGCCTCAATGTATTCTTCACTGGGTTCATTTGTGCCCAGGCTGCGAATGGACCCCACCATTTCATTTTCTTCATTGATCCAGGTAGTGATTTCCTTTCCTGCATCTATTATAAAACCTCTTACCACTCCTTTTTGTAAGAGATAAAGATTATGAGTTCCTGATCCCGGCTCAAGAAGGTAACTTCCCCGACGGATAGTTACAGGAAAACTGTGTTTATCGATATAATCCATTGCTTTTGGCGAAATCGGATGTATTTGCGACAGCATTTCATAAATGGGCGAATGCCTGGTTGCAGAATAAAAAGCCGGAGGTAGGGTGGTTTCCATGGATTTTTGGTTCGTTTCTTTCGAAATTATATACCTCCTTCAAAAAACTGAAGAATATGACCATCAACTAACTGAAAATTATGGTTTTACCTTAGTCCCACAGCAGCTCTTCAAGTACTTTGGCCCCTTATGCCAGGCAAATTTTGTAAATTGACCTGGCAGGCAACCAATTATGATAATTGGCCGATACATTATTGAAACACTACTACATTGCTGTCAGCCGAAGAATTAACCTACCACGTAGGGGCTTGCGCACTCAACAAGCGGGAGAGTCAGAAAGTGATTTATAACTCTTTCTACGGGTATGCTATGGCTATCTGTGACAGGTATACGAGTAACCAGGAAGATGCAGTGGAGATACTCAATGACGGCTTTTTAAAGATCTTCCGGGAAATCCATCATTACCATCCTGCATATTCTGACGTTGTTAGTTCATTTAAAGGCTGGTTGCGAAAGATCATGGTCTATACAGCGATCGACCATTTCAGAAAAAACCAGAAACACAAAGTATTGACCGAGCTGGATAACGTAGTCTACCAGGTTCCCGCCGTCAATGAAGATGCGATCGATAAGCTTTCACATGAAGAAATTATCCGTTCAGTACAAGAACTTTCCCCCGGGTACCGAACGGTTTTCAACCTGTTTGTGATAGATGGGCTGAGCCATGAGGAAATTTCGAATAAATTGGGAATTTCTACAGGCACGTCAAAGTCAAACCTTTCAAAGGCCAGAAGGCAATTGCAGAAAATATTATTCCGATACCACCAAATTGAAGAAACGAAAAATGCAATCTGAAAATTTTGATAAGAGGATACGGGAGGCTGCTGATCATCATCATCCAAACTATGATGAAAAGGCATGGGCAAAGATGGAGACCTTGCTGGATAAACATATGCCGGTAAAGGAAAAAAAGCGAAGGAGATTTTTGTTATTCTTTCTTTTGTTCCTTTTTGCCGGTAGCGCCTCATGGTTGATGGTAAACCAACCCTGGCATTCCAATACCGGATTGTCAGAAAATGAATCCGCCACTTCCAAATCCGCTAATCCCCATTCACCTCACCCCCGGGAAAACAGTACCTACCCCGGCAACAGCACAACTGAAGACTTACTACCGGGAAATTCAAATGGCTCTTCCGGCACTCCGCAAATTCAGCCTGTAACGCCGGCGCAGGAGCCGACGGGTAAAGCGAATGAACAACATCCGGCGACCGTTGTGACCGGGCATGAAAACGAAGCTGAGTTCAGGACGAAAGTTGGTTCTGGTACAATTGGTAAAAGAAAACAAGTAGTACAAAAGAACAATATCCCGGATAACCAGTTGGCTGTGAATTTGACTTCTCCCAAAAAGAAAACAGTCAATGTAAATGCACCGCTCCGGGAAAGTGGTGTAACAACGGGTGAACCGGCATCAAAAGATCAGGCAGCCATTATTTCTCAAGAAAGTCTTCCGCATAAGACAGGAGAAAAACCCGGGGAAGATAAATTGATCCAGGATAAGAAGACCAACGAGGATGTAGTGGATACAAAGCTGGAAGATCCGCTCAATAATAGTGAAGATGTAGCCGGGAAAAAAGATGCTCCCAAGCAGATTGATAAAAAGAACAGGAAGAGTTCCTTCTTCGTTAATGCATCCATTGCACCTGATCTCAGCATGGTAGGAAGACAGAGGGGCCAGGTGAAATTACTGTCAGGAGTGGGAGTGGGGTATACTTATAAAGAGAAGCTCACACTTCGCACTGGTTTTTACGCAGGAAGGAAAATATACACGGCACAACCCGGAGATTACAAACCAGTGAGCCCTGTTCCAAACGCTGACTATCTCTATAGAATAGAAGCCGATTGCAAAGTATATGAAGTACCTGTTTACCTGTCTTACAATTTTATCAGCAATAAGAAAGCCAACGTGTTTGCCGGTTCCGGGTTATCAACCTACATCATGAAGAGCGAAAGCTATGATTACATTTATAAGTACCCGGGAAGTGACGACGAGCACCGGTATAATTGGTCGATCGATGATAAGAATAAGCATTTCTTTTCCGTGCTGACGTTGTCTGCCGGTTACGAACGAATATTGGGGAAAGGACTTTCAGTAACAGCAGAGCCTTATTTCAAATTGCCCTTAGCCGGAGTAGGAAATGGAAAGGTAAAATTGAATAGTGCAGGAGTAATGTTATCCATCAACTATAAGCCATTTGGCAAATAGAATAAACTGCCAGTAGTAGTGTTTAAAATAGGGGTCGCCTTCATTGGTGACCTCTTTTTCATTTCCCCCACCTGAATGTAGGAATATCAATACCGCAAAGATCCAGGACCCTGTCTACTACTGTTGCCGCAAGTTGTTCCATTGTTTTGGGACGGCTATAGAATGAAGGTGTAGCCGGACAAATGATTCCCCCCGCAAGGCTAATCGTCTCCATATTCCTGATATGCACCAGGCTATACGGTGTTTCTCTAACCACGCATACCAATTTCCTCCGCTCCTTCAGTATCACATCTGCGGCGCGGCTGATAAGATCATTTGAAATGCCGGAAGATATTCTACCCAGCGTTCCCATCGAACAGGGAATGATGATCATGGTGTCGTAATTTCCCGAACCTGAAGCAAAAGGCGCCATGAAATCATCAGTAGAATAATATTTTACAGCGTATTTGTCAAAACCATCATCATCCAGTTCCGTGGCCCATACCTGCCGGGCATTCTTTGTCATTACCACGGATAGTTCGCTCCATTGACTGGTAAGCGTCACCAATTTATCCAACAATCCTTTTGCATAGATGGAACCGCTTGCTCCTGTAATGGCGACAACAATTTTACGCATGAGCTTTTGATAATGTAATTACAGCATGAAGATAGAAAAATAGACGCAAACGTTTGCAGTGCAGGTTCTTGCGGGTTATTTCACTGTTTCGACATCGAAAGGGATGGGATTTATCAATTTCTTGCATTTTCAAGGAAAAAAACAGGCAAAATTATTTTTGATTAACTCTTAATTAACGATATTGCTGGTGAATTTTCATAGGATAAGGTTTAATGGTTAATGGTTTTTGATTAGGGCCCTCCCGATTTTTTCGGGAGGTTCTTTTTTTTAACTACCTCACTTGTTCAATTAGTTAACTAATCGAATAGTCAATGTGAAGCGTCATTAAATCGAAAACGCCCCATTGACTAAATGGCTAATCGACCAATTGAATAATTAAAAGGCTTTCTTTCCTTCAGTCGCAATTGGTTTGGAAGTGTTTTCATTTCCCAGGTTTTCAAGTATCCAATTCGTCATCTTACTCCACAAATGATAACTGGTATTATCTGCTCCGCCGGAAATGCCATGATGCTTGTTTGGATAATAAGCGCTCTCAAAGTCAACATTACTTTTTACCAATGCTGTGATCATCTGTGTTGAATTCTGGAAATGAACGTTATCATCGCCCGTTCCATGAATGAGCAGGTATTTCCCTTTTATTCTGTCTGTAAAATTGATAGGAGAATTATCGTCATAGCCTGAAGGGTTTTCCTGCGGGGTGCGCATGTACCGTTCAGTATAAATATTATCATAGTATCTCCAGGAAGTAACAGGTGCCACCGCAATGGCTGCGGTAAATACATCATTTCCCTTTGTAATTGCCAGGGAACTCATGAACCCTCCATAACTCCATCCCCAATGGCCGATATTGTTCTTATCAACAAAGGGCATTGATGACAGGTACCTGGCCGCATCGATCTGGTCTTCTATTTCATACTTACCGAGTTGCAGGTAGGTTTTCTTCTTGAACTCTTCTCCGCGGTAACCGGTGCCCGTGTTATCAACGCTCACTACAATAAAACCTTTTTGCGCCAGCATCTGGTGCCAGAAACTAACGGCGCCAAAACGATTCGAAACCTGTTGTGAACCGGGACCTCCATAATTACAAAAGAGAACAGGATATTTCTTCGATGCGTCGAAGTTCGTGGGCTTTAGCATCCAGCCATTAAGAGTGTCACCTTTACTGTTTGGAACCCTGATGAACTCCGCTTTTCCCAGTTCAAATTGCGCCATGGTTCCTTTCAGTTTCGCGCTTTCATTAATGGTTTTCACAAATGAAGCACTCACTTTCTTCTTTCTATCAGCTTTGATATCATAAAGACTCACTATCTGTGGAGTATTGAGTTCTGATTTATAATCCATGAACTGTGTAAAGTTGTCATTCAACTCAATCCTGTGCCAGCCTTCTCCAGTGGTCAATTGAGTAGTGGATTTGCCACTAAAATCCGTCACGAAAAAATTCCTGTCCATTGGTCGCGGATAGGCCATTGAATAGAAAACCCGTTGATTTTTTTCATCCACTCCATCCACATTGGTGATTTCAAAATTTCCTTTAGTTAGTTGGGTTTTTTTCTTTCCATCCAGGCTATAGAGATAAAGATGCCGGAAGCCATCCATTTCGCTCGTAAAAAGAAAATTCTTTCCATCCTTCAGGAAATACCAATCGTCATTTATTTCAATGAAATACTTGTTCTTTTCTTCATAAAGTAAGTTGCTTTCACCTGTTTTTGAATTGGTCAGCAACAACTTGAGGTTGTCCTGGTGGCGATTCATCCAAAACACAACCAGTGAATTGTCATCCATCGTCCATTTGATGCGGGGAATATAGATATCTCCCTGTTCATATTGCGCCTTTGCCTTTTGACCGGTCGCTACGTCATAAATGTAAATGTCAACTTTTGAATTCTCTTCCCCTGCTTTGGGATATTTATACCTGTAATCCTTGTTATACGCGTTATCATAGATGGTCATATTGTATTCTTTCACATTGGTCTCATCAAACCTGTAATAAGCGAGATAATTTCCTTTGGGACTCCATTGAAAAGCACGGGTAAACTCAAATTCCTCTTCATACACCCAATCACAATTTCCATTTATGATATAATTCCACTTGCCGTCAGTAGTAATGGCGGTTGTTTTGCCAGCAGCAATGTCATACATGTATAGGTTGTTATCCTTTACATAAGCCACTTTATTACCATCAGGAGAGAATGTAGCATGCAGTACTTTCGCTGTGTCAAGCTTCACGAGTGTATTTGCCTGCAGGTCGTAAACAAAAGAATAGGCCTTCGAGGATCTGCGGTAAATGGCTTCCCTGTTAGTGAAGAGGAGTACTTTCTTCTTATCACTGGTGGCAGTATAATCGCTTAATGGTATTTTTTTGCCTGACTGCTCCTTGATTTCTTCAGCTTCGAGAAGGCTATCCATTGTTTCACCGGCAAAGCCAGGAACGAATTCACCCCTGAATGTTGCCTTCTTATAGAGGTCTTCAAGTGTAATTTGCTTTTTCTGCGCAACTGCGGTCAGCGGCAGTAAGAATAAGACAAATAATAATTTTCGCATGTGAGTCATTTTTATAAATGTAAAAGCTAAAATGCAGAATTAAACAGGAGCGTTAAAATATTAAGTATTCAGAATCTTAATTATACCGTTTATATAAGTTTTATAATGAAAAAAGCGGCCGCGGGCCGCTTATAATTACAAAAATCATGATTATTTCACTTCGGCCATGTCAGGAATCGCTTCCGCTTTATATTCTCCCGCATCCAGTTTTTCCTTGGTGGCAGAGAATGCCCGTAGTGTCAATTCAATGTCTTCGTCAGTATGTACGGCGGTTGGTATCAGTCGATAAATAATATGGCCTTTTGGAATTACGGGATATACCACTATGGAGCAGAATATTTTGTAATTCTCCCGGAGGTCCATCACCATCGCCGTGGCTTCCTCCACACCTCCCGTCATGTAAACAGGAGTAACCACCGAATCAGTATTACCTATGTCAAAGCCACGTTCTTTCAGGCCATTCTGCAATTTGAGAGCGTTTTCCCAGAGTTTTTCTTTGAGTTCAGGCTTGGTTTTCAAAAGTTCGAGCCTCTTCAGGTTTCCCAAAACCTGCGGCATGGGAAGGCTCTTGGCAAAGATCTGGGAGCGAATATTATAACGGATGTAGTCAATGATATTCTTATCGCCGGCTATAAACGCACCGATGGAAGCCATTGATTTGGCAAACGTAGAGAAATAGATATCTATATCATCCTGGCAGCCTTGTTCCTCTCCTGCACCTGCACCCTTCTTGCCAAGCGTTCCGAAGCCATGCGCATCATCCACCAACAACCTGAATTCGTATTTTTCTTTTAACTCGCAGATTTCTTTCAGCTTACCCTGGTCTCCTGCCATGCCAAATACTCCTTCAGTAATGACGAGGATGCCTCCGGCTTTTTGTTTCTCTATGAGTGCAGTTGCCCTTTGTAATTGTTTTTCACAATCATCCACATCATTATGCTTAAACACATATCGATGGCCGGGGTGCAGACGCAAACCATCAATTATGCAGGCATGGCTTTCGGCATCATATACAATCACATCATGCCTGCCACAAAGTGCGTCAATCAGGCTTACCATGCCCTGGTAGCCGAAATTGAGGAGAATGGAATCTTCTTTAGATACAAACCTGGCCAGCTCTTCTTCGAGTTGCTCGTGGTAATTGCTGTTGCCACTCATCATCCTTGCCCCCATGGGAAGCGCGAGCCCATATTTTGCGGCGGCCTCAGCATCCGTTTTTCTCACTTCCGGATGATTGGCCAGTCCCAGGTAATTATTCAAACTCCAGATGATCATTTCCTTACCTCGAAATTTCATGCGGCTGCTAATATCACCTTCAAGCTTTGGAAATGCGAAATAGCCATGCGCTCTCTCCCTGTGCTGACCAATTGGCCCGTAATTCTTTAACAAACGTTCAAAGATATCCGCCATATGTAGATTTAATTTGATTTCAAAGAAGATAGGGGGTAAAAAACTGGCGCAAAGGTAATAAAAAAAGGTCAGGCGCGGTCACCGTGGCGGGCCGGCGGGAATATGGAATCTGGAATTGGGCGCTTGCTAAATATTCAAGCAAACCGACGTTTGATTTAGGAGCGGGCAACCTCAATCATTTAGCAACCGCCTGATTCCAAATTCCCTATCTATTCCCAGTCCCCAATTCCATGGATTAATTGTTTTTGTCCTTCTTACCAAAAATCTTCTGGAATATGCCCTTCTTCTTTTTTGGCTGCTCCACCGGCGCGCCAATGGGTTTGGTAGTTGCCGGTTTATTTGACTTTGGGGTGTCTTTCTTAATCCTTGAATTATCCTCATCAGGAGGAAGAGGTTTTGATTCAGGGCCTATATACCCATTATTATAATTATAGTCTTCTTCCGTACCAACACCCTGGTCTTCACCTTCAGCGCCCGGCTCAAACTCATCCAGCATATCGAGCGGATCAGCGCTATTGATCTCGTTGGTTAATTGCGCCGGCCTTGAGAATTTGGCGTCTTTTTCAATACCGAGTGTCTTATCAGCATATACTTTTTTGAAGAAGGCTTCCCAGATAGGGCGGGCAGCCGCGCCACCAAAACCACCATTGCTCTCATTGCGGATGAAGCGGTCATCACAACCTATCCAAACACCACCGAGTAATTGTGGCGTATAGCCCATGAACCAGGCATCAGAGTTATCATTTGTCGTACCCGTCTTTCCTGCCATTTCAGCGGCGCCCAGGCGATTTCGGAGGCCGGCTGCCGTACCAATGTCAACCACACCCTGCATCATTTGTGCCATGCGGTAGGCAGTTACCTCGCTAATTGCTTCCTTTCTCACTGCATCAAATCTTTTAATCACATTTCCATTTCTATCCTCAATTCTTGAAATAAAGTTGGGCTTTGTTGAAAACCCATGACCGGCAAACACGCTGTATCCCCACATCATTTCAAATAAAGAAAGCTCGCACGAACCCAATGCTATTGACGGGTAGGGCTCAACCTTGGTTGGAATGTTGAGCTTACTAAGGAAGTCGGCGAATTGCTGCGGACCCACCTGTTTCATAATATAAGCTGTTGCACAGTTCTTTGACCAGGTAAGAGCTGATGCCATCGTCATTGTTCTACCCGTACACGTCTTGGTGGTCGCGGGTACCAATTGGTTTTTCCCAAAAAGCTGTTGCTGGTCTATCACTTCCGTGTCAGGATTAAAACCACGTTCTTCCATTGCCTGTGTGTAAAGCAACGGCTTGATGGTAGAACCTACCTGCCTCTTGGTGTTCAGATTGGCATGATCAAATTTGTAGGTCTTAAAATCAATTCCCCCAACCCATGCCCGCACCTCCCCGGTAAGAGGATCCATCACCATGAACGCGGTTTGCACCATTTGCCTGTGATACTTGATGGAATCATAGGGTGTCATTACCGTATCTTTTTCCCGGTCTTTATTCCAGGCGAATATTTTCATAGGAACTTTCTTATGAAAACTAGCCTTTATCTCTTTATCGCTTAATCCATCTTCAGCCATGTTTCTCCATCTATCGCTTTGTTTCATGGCGGCGTCCAGCACATTCTGATGTTCTTTCCAGATAGAGCCGCTTTTGATCTTTGGTTGCACATTCAGAGACCGTTGAAGTATTGGCAATTGGTAGGCCACCGCTTCTTCAGCATATTCCTGCATGCGTGGATTGATGGTTGTATATATTTTCAGGCCATCATGGTATATATCATAAGAGCCACCATCGGGTTTCTCTACTCCTTTGAGCGCAGCACGAACCTCATCCCTCAATATTTCACGGAAGTAAGGGGCATACCCATTGCTCTCATCCATCTTTTTGTACTTAAGTACAATTGGCTTGGTTTTTAATTTAGCTGCTTCCGCTTCACTGATCTTATTGTTTTTTGCCATCTGGTCGATCACCACATCGCGCCGGTCTTTTGACTGCTTTGGATTTCGCCTGGGGTTATAAGTATAGTTTGCCTTGAGCATTCCCACGAGAACGGCGGCTTCTTCAATATTCAACCGGTCAGGATCTTTCTGGAAAAACGTGCGTGCCGCGTTTCTTATTCCATATATGTTATCTCCAAATGGAACGGCGTTCAGGTAGAGTGTGAGTATTTCTTCCTTGGTGAAATTTCTTTCTAGCTTTACGGCAATGATCCATTCCTTCAGCTTTTCAATCACACGCCATGCACGGTTCTTGCTGCCCTGGTCCAAAAGTGCTTTGGCCAATTGTTGAGTGATGGTACTTCCACCTCCCTGCTTTCCGAATGTAAATACAGCACGAAGCGTTGATTTGAAATCAATACCCGCATGTGAATAGAATCGTTCATCTTCCGTAGCTACAAGGGCGTTTATCACGTTGGGTGAAATGTCCCTGTACTTGACATTCGTTCTATTACCCCTTTCCAGATAATATTTACCCATCAGCGTTCCCTCCATGGCATACACTTCAGATGCCTGCTGAATACTCGGGTTTTCGAGTTCCTTGAGTGAAGGCATTTTACCAAAAACTCCAAAATTGGCGAGGGCAATGAGCAGGATAAAAGCGCCAAAACCAATGAGGAAAACACGCCAGAAGATGCGAACTGATTTTTTCATATTAGTGGTTGAATTCTAACAATCGGAACATGCTGATACCGCAAAAATTGTTCTACAATTAAGGCAGTACCCGTGCCGAAATTAAGTAAAACGCAGTGGGAGAAGGAATGAGAGAGTGTAATTTTTTGTAAAGATTTGGTTAGAAACTGCTACCAGAGGCATCAGACACGCAACCATTCAATCAGTTAGCCAATTCAGGGTAGTTTTTTTCCAGGAAAAGCCGGTAAGCCTCCACATCCTTTTTATCCTTTAATATATTAAAATTGTTTTCCGTAATAATGGAGTAATAGTATTTTCCACCTTTCAGCCACGGAATGATCCTTGATGCAGTGATGGGCTTTGTTTTTCCTACATATTCCAATGCTTCCTGTGCATTCCTGAATGGACTTATGAGCAATACCCGGTTGGCAGAATCAATTTCCACCAGTTCTGCATTCATTTGTTTTCTGTAGTATGTATCCCGATTATATTTTGCAAATGCATTCCTCGCCTCACTCATGAATATTGCATCTACCTTATTCAATACTATGGCGACATAGTGCGGTGATTCAGGCGACATGGCATAATTAATCGTCTGCTGCTGTTGTATGGGTCGGCTACTGGTAGTGTCAGGCGCCGGGTCACGCGTCGCGAGCGGCGGTTGCTGCACATTTGGGCGTACAACTGTGGTGTCACCTGCCACCACGATTGGTTTACCTGCAGCAACCTGGTTTGGTTGGCCCGGCCTGTATCTTGTGGTAGTATCTTCATCAGGTCTTGTCACTACCAGGTTTCTCAATTCTTCTTCTATCTGGGCACGCCTTCCCAGCACATCGAGCATGGTGGCAGCTTTGTCTGCAAGACCCGTTCCAGGGAAGGTATTCGTAATATTGCGCAATACACTCTTTGCAGTGCTATCATCACGTTGCTTAATGTGGTACACCGCTTCTATGTAAAGCAATTGAGGAGTCCAGTGCGTTCTTCCATAAAGACTGTCTGCAGATGATTTGGCTTTCAATGCTTCCTCGAACCTTCCTTCTATGAACATGTCATAAATTGCTTCATAGGTTTTGGTGGCATCTTCATTCCCATTTACAGCCAGCGGGTTCTTACCAGTGGTTATGATCGTGGTAAAGTTGCTGGCACCGAAACCATCCGTCATCAATTTCCTGATGGCGGCCGCCCTGGCATTTTCGCCATTTTTATTATAACAATAATAAAGATTAAAAAGCGCTTCATCCATTTTTGGATGTTCCGGGAACCTTAGCCGTAAATTTTCAAACGTTTCTGTACCCGCCTGGCAATCTTCCAACTCCTGGATGTAAGTTCTGCCAACAATGAACATCGCATTTTCGATGGAATCATTTGATTTCTGGATCAGCTCCGGCGTCATGGGCAGGTTAGCAAATAAACTTTCGAAAGTAACGTCATCTGGTTCGCCAGATATTTGTTCTTCTTTATCATTACCCACAAAAGCAGGATCAGCGGGGTCCAATTTATTACCCCTGGGCATAGCGGATAGAGCGGCGCTTCGTCTCCAGTTATCCACATTTGGTCTCGAGCCCCATCTCGTTTTGAAGTCGGCAAGTCCTTTTTGCCTTGAAGTACGATTGTAAAAATACCATTCGCCTTTTACGTCAGTAGTTGGAAAAAGCGGGGGAGGGATCTGTTGCTGCGTTGGCAAAGCTCTTGCATTCCTGTCATCTTTTAATCCCCGTTCTTTACGGATTTTTCTCACTAATTTTTTTATGATGTCATCCCTCTCGCTTTCAGGCATTGCAGCCAGCCTTTGAAGGCTATCCTGCCGTTCTATGATCTCCAGGTTATCAGCAAGTTTTCCCAGGATCCTTTTTTTGTCAGTTATCGATTGAGGATCCGCCAGGGTAGGGTCATCCAGCCTGATACTATCATAAAAATTATATGATTGACGATAGAGTCTTTTTTGAAAGCTTAATTGGGCCAGTTGCAGGAAAGCTTTATTGCGCTGTGAAGGGTCATTAGATGGATATTGAGTACTTTTTTTCAGGAGAGCAAGTGCGCCTTCAATATTATTTCTTTGCAATTCCATTTGGGCAGCCATGTAATAGATGATATCCCTGTAGTCATGGTATTTATCTCGCCTGGCCATTTTTACAAGCGTAGCGATATTTTTCTCAATATAATTCTCACCGCCATCCTTATTCACGCGAATGGAGAATAACCGGGCATATATATCCAAGATGGGGTCAGTGGTGTGGGCTATTGCTTTGCTATAATATGACTCTGATTTTTCAAAGTCACCGGTCAGTTCATATAATTGAGCTACCAGGTATTCCCACCTGGCACGTTCCTGTTTGTTGGTTGCATTGCTGAGCGCCTTCTCCAGGTGAACGGCTGCGCTGTCCCACATTTTTTGTTTGTAAAACCAAAATGCCTGTACTTCTTCAAGGTCATTGTGCAAACGTGAAGGGAACGCCGGATCGTTCTTTAAAGTGATGATGAGGCTTGCCGCTTCAGGGTACAGGTCCTGGGCAAGAAAGTTTCTTATTTGCCAGATGAATGCGTCATTCCTGCTGGGTGGCTCTGAAAAAACGCGTCTTGTAAAGCTGTTCTTTTCTTTTGTGGCAATGCTGAATGCATCGTTTCCATCCATTCGGCTGCCAATGTTTCGGTAATACCCGTCTTTCTCTTTGGGTGCAAAAGCGTAATTGATGAATTGAAACATCAGGTAGGCAGAATCGAAATCTTTCCGCAGGTAATAGGATGCACCCCAGAGAAGATAAAGATTGTCAACCCAGTCATTGCGCAAATCATGGAGAGCAATGCCTGTTTGTGATTTATAATTGATAGAATCTAACTGAATGCTATCGGCAGCAGTCACATCAAGGCTATAATTATAGAAAGGGATTAATTGGGAGTAATCATCCTTCCACGCCAGTTTGGCGCGCTCGAGCACCTCATTCAATTTATTATTTGCATTAAAAAAATAATTGTAATGGGTAATGGTATTCTGCATGAACCGTTTGGGCAGTGTAAATTTCTTTTTGTCAGATTTTTCAGAGCGCAGCACCCGGTTCTCGAACTCCTTCGGTTTAGGGATATCGAAAGTAATCCCCATTTGGCCAAATGCAAGTCCACAAAATGGTAGGCTAAAGCAGGATAAAATAACAGTAAACGTAATATTTCGTATCAATCGCATGATCGGGCGCAAACTAAAGTCTTAATAACTGAAATTCAAATATTTTAGTATAAAACTAGGTCAATTTTTTTGCGCATAATTAAGCCTTTTGCCCATATAAAACCAATAGTCATCCTTACCTTTAAGCCGTTTAAAATTCAAATATGGCAAAACTAGAAGCCGGCTCAACCCTTAAACGGCTGCGAAACAGGTATCGCCTGGTAGTTATGAATGACGATACTTATGAGGAGGTTGTGACGTTTAAGTTATCAAGAATGAGCGTTTACGTAGGTTTGAGCACAATTTTTGTGTTGCTGGTGGGCCTTACAGTTGCCCTGATCGTTTTTACACCGCTCAAATATTATATTCCTGGTTATGATGACCTTAAGATTGGCAGGGAATACAGGCAAATGAAATACCGGGTGGATTCGCTGGAAAAACAGGTGGGGCATCAGGCGCAGTACATTGAAGGAGTAAGAAGAATACTTCGCGGGGATACTAATTTTTCGCTTGATACCACGCAGTTGCAGCTGCCAAAAGTAGAAGAATCGAATGATTAGATTTCCAAATTGAAGTACAGAAAGTTAGAAAAGCCGGATAAGTTTTTTTATTTTTCGGAAATCCGGTCAATATAAATCTCAAACCTATGTTTAATACTAAAAACAAAACTACCATGCAACCCGAAAAAACCAACGGTGGAAGCGGCGCCACGCTCGTCAGTTCAGGCACAACTCTCAAAGGCGACATCAGCAGTAACAGTGACCTCAGGATCGATGGTACGGTCATCGGTAACATTCAAAGTTCAGCCAAAATTGTAATTGGTACCAATGGCATGGTAGAAGGAAACATTTCCGGCAACCAGGCAGATGTGGTAGGTAAGGTAACCGGTAACATCAAGACGAAGGATCTGTTGCAATTGCGCGGTGAATCAGTGGTAAAAGGCAACCTGTATGCAGGCAAACTGCAGATAGAACCTACCGCTTCGTTTAATGGCCAATGTCACATGGGGCCTAATGCCGCGGCGGTAGCCGAGAGCGCAAACATCGTGGAGATGAATAAAAATGAGCCCGCAAAGGCAATCGCAAAATAATAATCGCGATATTCTCCGATATGCCTCATTAGGCACGCAACTACTGGTAGCCATCGGCCTGGCAGTTTTCGCCGGGCTGAAGGCTGACGGTTGGTTGAATACTTCTCCATTGTTTGCCTGTGTATTACCTTTGGCCGTATTAGCCGGTAGTTTTTATAAGTTGGCTAAGGATACAGGTAAACAAAAAGGTGATGAGTCAAAATAATCTTCGATCGCTGCGGGTAATGATCCTGGTTTTCGTTTTGCTGAACGGCATGTTCGTGCTTGCGTCAGCCGGTATCGAGCGTCTTAAAGCTGATCAATCAGTTCTGATAATGGGCAACCTGGTGCTATTCCTGGTCTCGCTCATTTCTTTCCTGCTTACAAAGAAATCGCTGAATTCGGCTAACCCCAATGCGTTCGTGAGGGCCATTTATGGAAGCTTCATGATCAAGTTTTTCATTTGCGCGGCCGTTGCCTTTGCATACATTATGTCAGCCGGCAAGGAAGTAAATAAGCCCTCATTATTTATTTGCATGGGACTGTACATAGTTTATACAGCCCTTGAAGTGGCGGCATTAACAAAAATTCTGAAGTCGAGGAAGAATGCCTAAGAAGGAAGTGCCCATTAATCATCTTGAAAATTTTCTACCGGCAGGAACGTATGAGGCGGTGCTGGGATACCTTCGCCAGTATAAGGTTCACCTTACTGTAGCAAGGGAGCGAAAAAGCATACTTGGTGATTACCGCCATCGTACCAGCAATGAAAATCACCGCATAAGTGTAAATGGGAACCTTAACCAGTTTTCATTTCTCATCACATTATTGCATGAGCTCGCACATCTCCTCACATTTGAACGATTTGGTAATAAAGTGATGGCCCATGGCCGGGAATGGAAAGATGTCTATGGCGCTTTGCTCGAACAATTTCTTTTACATAAAATTTTTCCGCCTGATATAGAGAAGGAACTGCTACGTTCATTGCACAACCCGGGTGCCAGTACCTGCGCGGAAGATGATTTGTTAAGGGTGTTAAGAAAGTATGATAAAAATGGCCAAAGCATGGTCCTCGTGGAGGAAGTTCCTTTAAATGAAAACTTCCGTACGCATGATGGCAGGGTTTTTCAAAAAGGAAAAAAACTGAGAAAGCGGTTTCAGTGCAGGGAAACCGCGACTGGCAGGATTTATTTGTTCAGCCCTGTGTATGAAGTGCAATTGATTTCAGCCTGAATCGTTCGAGTACCTAACTTTGCTTAACAAAACTTACATTATGAAGAAAATCTTTTTGAGCTTACTTTCCATTACAATTGCAGCTGCAAGCTTTGCTCAAACAGGGAAAAGCGATTGGATGGTGGGTGGAAGAATTGATATCAATACAGGAAAAAACAGTACACACCTTGGTTTTACTCCGAACGCCGGTTACTTCTTCTTCGATAATTTTGCAGCTGGTGGAAACATTTCATTTGACTACCTGAAGTCAGGAGATAATAAAACTACCGACTTCGGCATCGGCCCTTTCGTGAGATATTACTTCACTCATCACAAAGCGAGGCCGCTCGTGCATGCCAATGTAAATTACCTGAGCTCAAAGCTGAAGACTCCCATGTTCTCATCCACAAACACCGGGACAAGTTTGTTCCTGGGCGGAGGATTGGCTTACTTCATTAATCCAAATGTGTCACTTGAAGGCGTGATTGGTTATTCCAATACCAAGTACAAGAATTTTGAAGGAAGTGGAGGATTGCGATTCAATATCGGTTTCCAGGTATACCTGAGCAAGCGCGAGGTTTCTAACCTTGGCGATGATTGATCAGGTTTCCCTCAACATCCAGAGGCTGCAGCCTGTATGCCCGCTATTTCCCATTGGTTTATCAAGGTAATTGAATCCAAATTTGGCATAGACCTTTAATGCCTGTTTCAATTCCGGCATTGATTCGAGATAGATGTACCTGTAACCATATTCTTTTGCGAATGCCATGCATTTTTCAATGATCGATCTTCCGAGGCCGGTGCCGCGTGCCTCGGGTAATAAATACATTTTTACCAGTTCGCAGGTATCAGTTGGCAGGCCTTCAGTGGGAAAGATGCCTCCGCCGCCAACGATCTTTCCCTCTGTTTCCGCAACGAAATAGATAGAGCCGGGTTGTTGGAACTGCTCATACAAATGATCAGTTCGCGGATCATCGAAAACCGTACCCGGCCTGTTTGCTCCGAATTCAGTTAGCGTAGCGCGAATGATGCCTGCCAGCGTTTTGTTGTCTGGTAGTTCAATTTTTCGAATAATAGTTTTCATCATCACTAAGGTACAAAAAGGCCTGTTAGAGGTTTGGGGTTAGATGTCAGAGGTTAGGTGTCAGGGGGTAGAATCAAAGCCTGGCTATATAGATCACAAACAGTCCCTTGAAATTTATTATAAGGATTTTGGGGCAATCCCCAATTAGCGTTCGCTCTGACAATTCTCATCGTCAATGTGGCAATCTATATTACAACTAAAACTAACGGGGTAACCGAACCAAATGATCAGCCATCGGCCGGTGAACAACGAGCAAGGATCACTCGAGTACAAGCACCTTATTTCTCGGATACTTCACGCTGAACCCAATCGGAATATTCGTTTCCTTCTTTTGTTCGATGTTCATTGCCCATGTCACAATTTTTGTATCATCATCAAGTTTGCCATTTTCATACGAAAGCTTTTCTATTTCTATATCCTTATTAGTAGAGAGGGGAAACTGGTCCTCAATGATGATCCGTACCGGCTGCGATTTATTGTTACGTACAGTGATGTGGTATTGCCTTGTGTCCGTCTTGTTAGAACCGAGAAATTTTTTGGAGCTGTATTCCTTTAGCAAGGTTCTTTTTACAACAACACCTTTGTCCATTCCGAGCGAGATGTTAAGAGTATCACCTGCATTCTTTACATCGAGGAAGGAGTTGCCCAGGAACGTGCCTTCGAAAAACAGGTTCGCTTCGCCGGGCAATAGGTTGAGTTCCTGCCAGTCGATCACTTTAGCCGTGAGGTAAGCATTGGCATCCACCTTGGGTGCCGCGTAGTATTCGTATTCGGCAGGTACTTGAAAATTGTTGATGTCAACTGCATAGAGCTTCCCATCATTAGGCACGGAAAACGGATCGTCAATTTCGAAGATGGTGGTGGTGGGTTGATAAATAGTGGTGGTAGTTATGATCTCTTCTCTCCGTTTCCTTGCCTGGGCTGCGCCAGGGTTTCCACCATAAGCATTGACCACCACTTCCTGCAATTGATTTTCTGCCGGGGTCATGAATATGGTAGGATTTCTAACGCTTGTTGATGTTTCAACCCCAGTGTATCCAACCGCACTAATGGTCATTGTAGAATTAAACCCGGGCGGAATCATTATGTTGAATGATCCATCGGTCCTCGTGGTGGTTCCCGTATTGGTGCCCTTGATTTGCACGTTTGCACCGGCAATGGGTGATCCATGCACATCCAGGATGCGGCCTGAATAATTGCCCGTACTAAAATTTTGTTGAACCTGCAAGCCAGAGGCACTGCCCTGGATTGATTTGGTTCCCCTGATTATTATTCCACCAGCCATTGGATAGTGGTACCTGAGATACCAGGGAACTAATGTTGGCCTTGTTCCATTTTCATTCGGATTGCCCGTTGATAATAATAATTTCACGTTCTTCCAGTCTTCGCCGCTTTGCTGGCTAAGGTTTGCCTTCATTTGAAGGTCGATGGGTTTCGTGATATCCGTTACGCGAACGTCATAGCTTGCATGCCATGAAGCCTGCGTCACCAGGTAGGTAAGCCGAAAACTGGCAGTGTGGGTTTCGTTTACATCAAGTGCTACAATGATCTCACTGGTGGAAAGATCTTTCTTATCATTTAATTCATCCATCTGCCCGATTAAAGTACGGATATTTTTCTCTAACCATTCTATTCGCTGTTCCGTAGTGTACCTGTTCTGAAACACTTCAGTCAGGCGCTGCCTCTGAAACTCAATTGCGTCTTTTAATTCATTTGCTTTTAACGTTGAATTTTCTCCCTTTATATCCTGGTTCTTTACAAGCATTTGTTCTTCCTGCAAATACACATTTCTCATCAGCTTTTCCATCTCTAATTTATTCTTAAGGCTATCGTGCTGCGTTTTCAACACTTCTATTTCTTCTCTCATTTCCTGCTCCTGCAATAGATTTATCTGGTGAGTAACTGATAAAACACTCAATTTGCCTTCAGCTTTTAACTGAATGCTCTTTTCAATAATCTTAGGAGATATTCCAGTGAAGACGATGTTCAACTTTCCCGCAGAAAGCCGTTGTTGCGCTGTTCTCTCTACCTGCGCGCCCTGCATGAACACGGTAACTTTTACTATTTTGCTTGTTACATTTTGCTCATTCTTTTTTTGTGCCAATATAAATGTAGAATGAAACAAGAATAGGAGAACTATACACAATCTTCTCATATAGGTTGTTTCAATTTGGGATGCGGGTTAATTTTAAATTACACACTCGGTCATGAATGTTTTCCCCGGGTAGGCATTTTCGCCGCCTGTGGTCGGGCAGGCATTTACCGGTTCGTTTAGCAACGATCAGTAAAGTAGAATCTATTATCTTCGCGGCAAAATTTCCCTGACATGAATCTCCACGAATACCAGGCTAAGGAATTATTGAAGAAATACAATGTACCCGTGCAGGAGGGTTTTGCCTGCAGCAACGTACACGAAGCAGAAGAAGCTTATCGGCAAATCAAGACCCAGTTTGGAAGCAGTTTCGCCGTGGTGAAGGCGCAGATACACGCCGGTGGTCGCGGAAAGGGCACAGTGAAGGAAACGGGTATTAATGGCGTGAAAGTGGGGAAGAACCTGGAAGATGTGACAGATATCGCCAAAAAGATATTGGGTGGTACATTAGTTACCCTTCAAACCGGTCCTTCAGGAAAGGTGGTTAATAAGGTACTCGTGGCCCAGGATATGTACTATGATGGCCCTTCTGATCGCAGGGAATTTTATTTATCCATATTGTTAGACAGGACCAAGGGCCAGAACGTGATCATGTACAGCACCGAAGGGGGAATGAATATTGAAGATGTTGCTCATGATACACCTGAAAAGATATTTAAAGAATGGGTGCATCCTTCCGGTGGATTGCAACCATTCCAGGCGCGGAAGATAGCTTTCAACCTGGGTTTGAAAGGGGAAGCCTTTAAGAATTGCACACGGTTCGTTACTAATCTATACAACGCTTACGTAGGACTTGATTGCTCGATGCTCGAAATAAATCCACTTTTCAAAGCAGCCGATGATAAAATAGTAGCAGTTGATTGCAAGATGAACCTGGATGATAATGCACTGGTACGGCATGCTGACCTGGCCTCTTTGCGCGATGTTAGTGAAGAAGACCCCACAGAAGTAGAAGCGGGTCAATTCAACCTGAACTTTGTGAAACTCGATGGCAATGTGGGTTGCATGGTAAATGGCGCAGGCCTGGCTATGGCTACAATGGACATGATCAAATTAAGCGGCGGTGAACCTGCCAATTTCCTCGACGTGGGCGGAACTGCCAATGCCCAAACGGTGGAAGCGGGGTTCAAGATCATTCTGAAGGATCCCAACGTGAAGGCCATCCTTATTAATATATTTGGTGGAATAGTTCGCTGCGACCGTGTTGCGCAGGGTGTAATAGATGCTTACCAGAATCTTGGCAACATCAATATTCCCATCATTGTGCGGTTGCAGGGTACTAATGCGGTAGAAGCCAAGAAACTTATAGATGAAAGCGGATTGAAAGTGCAATCAGCGATCCTGCTGAGTGAAGCGGCTGAATTAGTAAAGAAAGCCGTGGCGTAAACTTTGTTCACAGCCAGTTTCAGTAAATTCTCAGGTTGATGAAAATTGCAGCCTGCATTATATCATTTTGTGTAATCATAGGCTGTAGCCCGCAGCATCGCATTCAATTGGCGGCGGGAAACTCATCTATCACAGGATCTGAATTTTACCGGCTTGCTGCCGGAATGAAATGGAAAGAAAGAGATTCATTTGCTGTCAGGCAAATTCTTGCGGGTAATTTGCCTTCGTTTCTTAAAAGCTTCGTTCCCGTCCACCTTTCTACATATGATTCATTGAATCAAAAAACGATAGCCGCGACTATCTATGTATCTCCGGATTACCTCTGTATTGGCACGGATGATGAATGGGCAAGAGTACCAATGAATCCCCGGGCGGCGCAAGTAATTGCTGACAGCCTGGGTTGTTTTTTACCGACCAGGAAGATTGTGGATGAAATTTACAAAGCTGCTGTAGTTAAACTCGAGCCGGTGCCCATGTATGCATTTCGCGATAGTACGCCAACCATGTGGCAGCATCACCTGATTATAGAAGGGCAAAGGAAACTTCGTAAAGGACTCATTGCGGGTATCAAGAAGGATGTAGTGATTAGTTCAAGAGTTTCACAGGACCCCCGTCCTGACAGGGAGGCTATTTATGGATGGCATCGCCTGGATGGAAAGCCTATTCAACCATTATACACCGGGCATGTATACTGGTGGGTGGATTACAGCCACGGCATCAGGTTAGTGAGTAGGAAAATAAAGGTGGAAGGCAAATGGATGGATTATGAAGAGGTAATGAGCCATCCGGTACTGCAGCGGCTTATTTGTGATGAAGAGAAATGTGATTTTCTAAGGTACTGATGAACTGCTACTTTTCTTCTCATTGAAATTTCCTACGTTTGCCGATTATTCAATTCAAATGTCAAAGAAAGCACTAAAGGAAATAAAGGAAGCGGCGCGCTTCCTTCAAAAGCAATGTAAACATAGCCCTCAGGCAGGAATAATTCTTGGTAGTGGCCTCGGAAAATTTGTGAATGAGATTAGCATTGAAAAAGAAGTTCGGTACGAAGACATTCCTCATTTTCCAGTATCTACTGTAAAAGGACACCAGGGTAAACTGATATTTGGAAGAATTGGAGGCAGGTTTGTGGTCGCTCTTGCAGGGCGATTTCATTTTTATGAGGGCTATACTGCACAGGAGCTAACATTCCCCATCAGGGTCATGAAACTGCTGGGTGTTGAAACCTTGTTTTTATCTAATGCTGCAGGAAGTGTGAATCCCTCGTATGTGGTAGGTGACATGATGATCATTAATGACCACATTAGTTTTTTTACACCCAATCCGTTGATCGGTAAGAACATTGATGAATTTGGGCCGCGGTTTCCTGACATGAGTGACCCTTATGACAGGGGATTAATATCTAAAGCCCGGGAGATAGCCTCCCGCCATGGTTATGATATCAAAGAAGGAGTGTATGTTGCCGTTACCGGCCCCACGTTTGAAACGAGGGCGGAATACAAGCTCATTCACACACTTGGTGCGGATGTTGTGGGTATGAGTACAGTGCAGGAGGCAATTGTTGCATTGCATATGGGCATGAAGGTTTTTGCAATGAGTGTAATAACAGATATCGGTTTGAGAACGGATGGTCACATTACCACACATGAAGAAGTGCTGGAAGCCGCCGGCAAGGCAGAACCTAAGTTTGCCACCATCTTTAAGGAGCTAATTGCTTCTATTTAACAATTAATAAGTTCGATTGTATTTTTGCTGCGTTAATTTGGTGCTCACATAAACTGGAACCCTGGCAACGAGATTCACATATTTCCTTATCATTTTTATTTTTATTTCGCTCAACAGCGAGGGCCAACGCGAAATATTAAGACAGGGTGCTGGCAGGATCCGTCAGTTAGGCGGAAGCATGGGAGGCGCCGGAACCACTGATAGCTTGAAACGAAGAGATAATAATGAAGATTCCATTACTATTCGTTTTCGCTATGTTGATTCAACCAGGAATTTTAAGCTTGATTCATCCATCGCTGATTTCAGCCTGCGATTCCCTATTCCAGCAACCAATATTTATTTAGGGAATATTGGCACAGCTTCCAGGTCACTTTTGTTTTCTCCCCATCTGCGACCCGGATGGGATCCAGGTTTTCATGCTTTCGATATTTACCGGTGGACGATAGAAAAAGCGCGGTTTTTCAATACCACGAGGCCGTATTCTGAATTGAATTACCAGCTCGCCAGCCGGTCAGAACAGATCATTGAGTTATTGCATACCCAAAACATCAAACCTAACTGGAACTTTCTTTTTCAATACAGGCTGATCAATGCCCCCGGCTTTTTCAAGAATCAAAAAACGAATCATAATAATTACCTGCTTACATCATGGTACCAGTCAGTTAACCGGCGCTACAATAATTACTTTATCCTGGCAGGAAACAAACTGCAATCTGGTGAGAATGGCGGCATCCAGGATACTGCCAATTTTTTAGACGATCCTTTTTATGAAGATCGGTTCACGATTCCAACCAGGTTGGGAGGGGAGACGGAATTTGGAAGAAACTTTTTCAGCACTGATGTGGGAACGGGCAATAGATACAATGAATTATCTGTATTACTCCGCCAGCAATATGATTTTGGAAGGAAAGATTCCCTGGTAACAGATTCAACTGTCATTCCCTTGTTCTTTCCGCGCGTGAGGTTTGAACACACCATACAATATAGTAAACGAAAGTTTCAATTCAGGGACTATGTTGGTGACTCCGCTTATTATTTTAACACCTATGCGTTGGAGCTCCCTGAGTTTATTGATACAGTTTTTTTCCAGGATGATTGGAGAGAGTTGATAAATGATTTTTCTATTTACCAGTTTCCAGATGCTAAGAATTTGCAACAGTTCATCAAATTGGGTGCGGCCATACAAAACCTGTCAGGAACATTTGCAAGTGGAAAAAAGAACTTCTATAATGTATATGGACATGCAGAGTACCGGAATAAGACCCGCAACCTTGCATGGGACATTGAAGCGAATGGGAAACTATATTTCACCGGAATGAACGCAGGCGATTTTTCAGCCTATGCGAGCCTGCAAAGAGCAACTGGTAAACAGCGTGCAGGATACATCCAGCTTGGCTTTGAAAATGTGAACAGAACACCTTCTTTTATATTTGATTCAAGGAGTAGTTTTCATTTAGTACCATTCCCCACTGATTTTAAGAAGGAAAACTCTACTCATTTGTTTGCATCCATCTTTCAACCTTCTTTGCGATTGAGGCTGGCAGGTCACTATTACCTTCTTACTAATTACACCTACATCCGTAATTTCTACCAGCCGGAGCAGTTTGAAGCATTATTCAATGTGCTCCGCATTTCTGTGGAAAAATCATTCCGGATAGGAAGGAGATGGAACTGGCATGCTGATGTTTATTTTCAGCAGGCGATCGGGAATGCACCTGTAAACCTGCCACTTGTCTTCACCAGGCACCGGTTTGGTTATGAAGGAAACCTTGGGTTTAAGAATCTTGATATTGCATTTGGTCTGGAAGGAAAATATCATACACCGTATAAGGCAGATGGATATTCCCCGGTACTGGGAAATTTCTTTGTTCAGGATGACATTACGATTGAAAATAATCTGCCTGATATAACTGCCTATATTCATTTCAGGATCCGTTCGTTTAAAGCCTACCTCAGGTTTGAAAATCTTAATACAGCCAGGAATAATGACGGCTTCGGGTTTACCAATAATAACCTGGCCGCTCCGGGATATGCCTATCCGGGGTTGGTGATGAGGTTGGGGATTTATTGGAGTTTTGTTAATTAATTGTTGTAAGCTGCCAATGAGGTGAGCTGACGAGTTGGCCAGGTTACTGTTCAACATATTGGGTTTGAGATTCAATATACACCAACAATCAGAGGTGGCTTAGGTGCCAGGTGGTTAGTTCTTAGCATGTCAGCTAGTCAGATCGTAAGCCCATCAAGCCCCCAACCATCAACCAGTCACAACAAACGGACATGATTTTCGTCACCCCGATTGCATCAATCAAACCCGCGCCGTATCTTTGTCATGCTTCATGAAAAAGGCAGTCGCTTCCATATCATTGTTCGTTTACCTGCTGGTTACCTGCGGGGTGGTGGTGAATTTTCATTATTGCATGAACCGTCTCGATTCTTTGCAGCTATATGCTGGTGGAACGGAGATCTGCGGCAAATGTGGAATGCACATTGATGAGGCGATGGGCTGTTGTCGTGATGAGGTAAAGATCATCAGATTGGAAGAGGATCAGAAAGTGCATAATGAAACCGTTTTCGAGCTTCCTTCCATTTCACCGGTTTACCAGGTCCCTTCAGCGTTTCTGGTTACTTCATTCCTCAATTACGCTGATACAAAACTTTTCCTCAATCATTCTCCTCCTTTACTGGATGAAGGGGATACCTTCCTTAGCAATTGCGTTTTCAGGATTTGAGATTAAGATTTTCGAGAGTTTTATCATGGTGCAAGCCATGCCCGGAATTTAATTTCAAACTTTAAAACAATTATCATGAAAACGCTTAAAATATCATCACTTTTTCTTGCAGCATTCATTATTTCAATAGCTGCTTTTGCTCAAACGAAGACCGAGACCATTAAGGTACTTGGCAATTGTGGTATGTGTGAGACTAAAATCGAGAAAGCAGCCAAAGACGCAGGCGCTTCCAGTGCAGAATGGGATGTAGATTCAAAAATTATCACTGTCAAGTACAATAGTTCTACCACCAATGCAGCCATGATTCAACAGGCAATTGCAAAAGTTGGTTACGATACACGCGATTTCAAAGCTACCAAAGAGGCGTATGATAAGCTTCATGGATGCTGCAAGTATGATCGCGAAACAGCTTCAGCCAACAAAGCATGCTGTGATAAATGTGATATGAAGGATGGCAAGTGTACTAACGAAGAAGCATGCAAAGCAAAGGATTGCTGTAAAGACGCTGCGGCTTGCAAGGCAAACGGTTGCTGTGGTGCAGAAAAGACTGATGGAGCTAAAGCAAAAGGAGCATGCTGCAGTGAAGGAGAAGGTAAGACTGCAGCCAACACTGCCGGAAAGAGCTGCTGCGCCGCTCATTAATCACTTTTTTAAAATGAAATGTTATGAAAAAGCTGTTAGTAATATTGGCAGCCTTATTCATTGGCGTTTCCGTTCAAGCTCAGTTTACAAAAGCGAAGCTGCAGGCTACCGGGCTCACTTGTGCTATGTGCAGCAACGCAATCAATAAATCAATTGAAAAACTTCCTTTTGTAGAAACAGTGAGGTCTGACATTAAGAATTCTGCATTTAATGTAAGTTTCAAAACAGGGGAAGAAATTGATATTGACCAGTTGAAAAAGGCCGTGGAAGATGCGGGCTTTGCAATTGGGAGCCTGAAGATGATCGGAAGCTTCGATGGAATAGAGGTTGCAAATGATAAACATATACGAATAGGGAATCGGAATTTTCACTTCCTGGGTATTGAAACGCAGGTACTCCGGGGTGAAAAAGAGATAGTGATGGTTGATCGTGATTTCATTTCCCAAAAGCAATACAAGAAATTCAGCCAGGCAACGAAGATGAATTGTGTAAAGACCGGTAAGGTCGAATTGTGTTGCGATGGAATGGTGGAAGGAGACAGGATCTATCACGTCACAATTTAAAAATTGGCAGCCTCCCCTTACGTGGGGAGGTTGCTTTATCATTCAGTAACCATGAAGTTTCCAATCGCCGTTTCCCTGTTATTGTTACTTGCCACTGCCTCACAAGCACAGGTGGCTAATATTTCAGATCCAAGGCTGCAGATCAAACTAACCACCCCGACAGGTGATTCTATTTCCCTTTCTTCATTAAAAGGTAAAGTGGTGCTGCTGGATTTCTGGGCGAGTTGGTGTATACCCTGCCGTTCGTCCAATAAGAAACTGACGAAGCTCTACAAAAAATATAACGCCCGGGGATTTGAGATTTTTGGGGTTTCCCTGGACGAGGATGTTTCAGATTGGGTAAAAGCCATTAGCAAGGATAATATAACCTGGCCCCAGGTTATTGACCCGAGAGGTCAAAATGCACGAGCTGCAATCGACTGGAATGTTTACGCATTGCCAACTTCATATCTCATCAATAAGAACGGAGATGTGGTGGCGATAGGACTTGAAGGAAGAGAACTGGAAAAGGCGCTGGAGAAACTTCTTAACGAATAGAACGATGAAGAAGGTATTATTGCCAGTTGCGCTGTTATTCATGATTAGCGTAAATGGCCAGGAGCTATATGTTTATACTGACCCGGCTTCAAACATACCGGCTAATTCAATCAGTACAAAATTGTCCTCCAACATTATTACCAATCCGATTGCAGAGAAGAGGATCATGCAGAGATATGTGCCTGAAGTAATGTTTGGCGTGAACAAGAACCTGATGTTACGGGTGGGCCTGACGTTCGCGGATATGCATACTTACAACTTCAGGTGGGAATCCGCATACTTTTATGGCAAATACAGGTTCTTTTCTAAAGATGGACTACATCGTCATTTCAGGATGGCGGCTTTTGCGGATCTGGCGTACTCACGATCACCCTTCCACTACCAGGAGATCAGTATCCAGGGTGATAAAAGCGGTGCGCAGGCGGGAGTAGTTGCTACACAGCTTTGGAACAAGCTTGCAATTTCAGGTACCATCAGTCACACCCAGGTTTTTCATGAACTCAGAAAGGAGCAGGTGGTTGCAGGAATAATACCCTTTTCAGCCATGAACTATTCTTTATCGGCCGGTTACCTGGTTTTACCAAGGGAGTACAAAGACTATCGCCAACTTAATCTTAACCTGTATACTGAATTGCTCATCCAGCAAACCCTTGATCCGGGAAGTTATTTTGTTGACCTGGCTCCGGCTCTCCAGCTCATTTTTAATAGCAATACGAAGTTGAACATAGGCTATCGCTTTCAAATAGAGGGAAATATGGAGCGAATGACAAGGTCAGGCCTGCATGTGAGCCTGGAAAGAAGTTTTCTGAATGCATTATGATTATTGGGGGCTGAAATCCCGAATTTGGAATTGGCGATAGGGAATTTGGAATACGCCAGTTGCTACAACAATGAAGGTGCATCACTGCGGTTTCAGCGTGCCCTCTTAAAAATTGAGCCATCCCCATTTCCTGCTTCCAATTACACCAGCCAGGGAAAAATTTTTCCGGGTTATAATAAATAATTAAATTTGTCTAAAGATAATTTTAGGCGTGTCTAAAAAATTCTTTAGCCAAATTTAAAACATGCGGGTAATAATTACGGGTTTGTTGATCTTGCTGGTTGGGTTTCCCTCATTTTCCCAGTCTGGAAAAATGGGAACGGTATTGAATTTGGTTACTGGTGAGCCGGTGCCCGGTGCAACGGTGTTATCGGGAGATTCTTCGATTCGTCTCGCAACTGACGGCAGGGGCAGGTTCAGTATTGCAGGCAAATTTGATTCGTTGCTTATAACGGTTGTGGGATTCAAACCATTCACCTACCGGGGAAATGGAGAACGATTATTTACTATTTACCTGGTTCCGGCGGAAAAGGAACTGGAAGGTGTGGTGGTGAGTGGTACGATGAGACCTGTAAAGCGACTGGAAAGTCCCATTGCTGTTGAAGTGTATACTACGCAATTTCTCAAAAAAAACCCGGCGCCCAGCCTGTTTGAATCATTGCAGAACGTGAACGGGGTGCGACCACAATTGAATTGTAGCGTATGCAATACAGGTGACATTCATATTAATGGCTTGGAAGGGCCTTATACCATGGTCACCATCGATGGCATGCCAATCGTCAGCAGCCTTGCTTCAGTATATGGTCTCTTCGGCATCCCCAGTCAGCTTATTGATCGGATTGAAATAGTGAAAGGACCAGCGTCAGGATTATATGGGTCAGAGGCAATTGGCGGGCTCATTAATATTATCACCAAATCTCCGGAAAATGCGCCACGTTTTACAGGCAGCGTCATGTCAACAAGCTGGCTTGAAACGAACGTTGACCTGGGAACAAAATTTAAAATAGGTAAGAAGCTTACTTCATTGCTGGGGGTAAATTACTTTCATTATGGTCATAAATTGGATAAGAACAATGATAATTTCACCGATGTAACATTGCAACATCGCATTTCATTATTCAATAAATTTAGCTGGAAACGAAATTACAATCGCATTGCATCACTTGCTGCTAGGTATTTTTATGAAGATCGTTGGGGAGGCGATATGCGATGGTCGCCACAGTTCAGGGGCGGGGATAGCATCTATGGAGAAAGCATCTACACAGGGCGGTGGGAAATAATTGGGAACTACCAATTGCCCATACGGGAAAAAATGTTCTTCTCTTTTTCAGCAACTCAGCATGATCAAAATTCCTGGTATGGTACCATTCCATTCATGGCAAAGCAGCGGATCGCTTTTGGACAGCTTATCTGGGATAAAGCGATAAGGCGTCATCACCTGCTTGGAGGAGCAGTGGCTCGGTTTAATTATTATGATGATAATTCTACCGCCACAATAGATACGTTAACCGGAAAGAATAAGCCTGATAAATATTTGATACCCGGCGTTTTTATCCAGGATGAATGGAAGTTCAACTCTAAGCATATGGTACTTGCCGGGCTGAGGTATGACTATCATCTCCTGCATGGTTCCATACTCACACCTCGTGTTGCATGGAAATGGAAGGTAAAAGAAAAACAGGTCTTACGTTTCAATCTTGGTACCGGATTCAGGGTAGTTAGTCTCTTTACTGAAGAGCATGCCGCTCTCACCGGGGCAAGGGCGGTAGAAATACTTGAATCATTAAAACCGGAGAGGAGTTATAATGCAAATATTAACTATACTCATCATTACCAATGGCCGGGTATAGGGTTAAATGTGGATGCCTCCATGTGGTACTCTTATTTCACTAACCAGATTCTTCCCGATTATGATACGGATCCTAATAAGATAATTTACCGGAACCTTCGCGGAAATTCAATTTCACGCGGCTTTACGCTTAACCTGGAATTGAATGCCGGCAGAAGATTAAAAAGTTTGATTGGTGTGACGATACAGGACGTGATGAAAACTGAACGTAATAAGGATGGCAAACTAATACGTACAAGGCCCGTGCTCACAGAGCGTTGGAGCAGTACCTGGTCAGTCAGCTATACTTTTCCTTCCATGGGCGTGACCCTTGATTATACGGGAAATATTTATGGCCCCATGCGTTTACCGCTTCTCTCCCCATTGGATCCAAGACCCGGAAACTCTCCCGTGTGGAGCATACAAAACATACAGGTTACTAAATTGCTGGGCAAAGGGTTGGAAATTTTTGGCGGAATTAAGAATTTGCTGAATTGGACGCCCTCGAAAAAAGTTCCCTTCCTTATCGCCCGCACAAATGACCCATTTGACAAGCATGTGGCTTACAACCCTGATGGTACGGTGAAAGTAGTCAATGATCCATCGCTGGGGAATGGCCATAATCCATTTGGTCTCAGCTTCGATCCCACCTATGTATACGCACCCAACCAGGGAATGAGAGTGTTTGTGGGGGTGAGGTTTTGAAACGTTTACGGTTAAATCGTTTAACGTTAAACCCCACCGTTGGCGGTTCAGGCTGTTTAGGTCGTTTAACGTTGGCGTTCAGGGCCCTTTGATGTACAAAAATTGTCTGGCCAGCAAAATCAAAGATTTCATTTCCTTTGGATGGGTTCCCTTTAAAGGCTGACGTTTGCTGTTTCATGACTTTTGTTTTTTTTCAGCAAAGTTCTTCATTGCAGCCATATTTTGTACTGCTGCCTACGGTGGACCTTTTTACATATAGACTCAGCTCGTAAGGCTATTAAGCATCAAAAAGGACTACGCTTATATAATCGTTTCCTATTGTTTTTTCCCCATTTTCTCGCGAGGAAAAAACTTTTAGGTCTTGTTTTTTTCCCCTTGTTTCACTTCTCGGCGATTGTACCTTTATCTTGTTAAAATATAAAACAGGTTTGTAGGCATTTGTCTAAACCTGTTTGCCCGGCGACGAAAGTCGCAAGGGGGACTGGCGAGCAGGTGGGTGGGGGTGGGGCTTTATTGTCTACGCTTCGGCGAAGCCCTGCCAGGTCGTTAAACGTTTATTCATACTCGTGATACGGAATTTGGAATTTGGAATTCAATGGTTGCTAAATTGTTGAGATTGCCCGCTCGTAAATCAAGTGTCTGTTTCCCTGAATATTTAGCAACCACCCAATTCCAAATTCCAAATTCTCAACTCAAATTCCCCATCCGAAATTCCCACTTCCATTTTAAGATGTTATCAAACGGATTTTAACGCAACGTTAAACGTAATACGTTTCAGTTGTACATTTGCGCTCCGAAACAGAAACAACCTATGGAGCTGAAGTATTCCCGCGAAATTGCATCATCACTTAATCTTACATTAAAACAGGTTGACAGCGTCTTTACGCTTCATGCAGAAGGGTCAACAATTCCCTTTATAGCGCGGTACAGGAAGGAAGCTACCGGTAATCTTGATGAGGTGCAGATTGGTCACATCATTGAAAAGATCACCTATTTCCAGGACCTGGAAAAAAGAAAAGAAACCGTCATTAAAACAATTGAGGCTGCGGGGAAATTGACTCCGGAGCTCCGTAAACGTATTCAGGATTGTTTTGATGCAACCATGCTCGAGGACATTTATCTTCCATTTAAGCCTAAGCGCAAGACAAAAGCAACGGTTGCAATAGAGAAAGGATTGGAGCCACTAGCTACTCTGATATTTGCTCAAAGCAATATGGATCTTTTGACTGAGGTCAAAAAATTTATTAATGAATCTGTAGGCAGCGTAGAAGAGGCGCTGCAGGGGGCCAGGGATATTATTGCTGAATGGGTGTCAGAGAACGAGCAGGCGAGAAACATAATTCGTAAACAGTTCCATGATTCCGCTGTGCTTGCCTCCAGGGTTCTATCCACAAAAAAAGATGCCGAAGAAGCGCAGAAGTACCGCGATTATTTCGAATTCTCTGAGCCACTTGCGCAGAGTCCATCACACCGTATACTCGCCATCAGGAGAGGGGAGAAGGAAGGGTACCTGATTATGGATATCAATATTGACAAGGAACGAGGCGTTTCTGCGTTGAAAGAAATTTTTATCATAGCAGCTAATCCTTCATCGGCACAGGTGGCGCTTGCTATAGAAGATTCATTTTCAAGATTATTAAAACCTTCCCTCGAAACGGAATTCCGGATGAGCAGCAAGGTAAGGGCTGATGAAGAAGCCATACGGGTATTCGCTGAAAACCTGCGCCAGCTTTTGCTTGCATCTCCGCTTGGTCCCAAACGTGTGCTTGCTCTTGATCCAGGCTTTAGAACCGGATGTAAACTGGTGTGCCTTGATGAGCAGGGGGATTTGTTATACAACACTACTATTTATCCTCATGCACCCCAAAATGATTGGCAGGGAGCCAGCCTTACTTTAAAAGAACTCGTGGCCAAATTTGATATTGCCGCGATTGGATATGGTAATGGAACCGCAAGCAAGGAAACAGAACAACTGGTGCGAGGGATTGATTTTGGTAAACCCGTTTCTGTATTTATGGTGAATGAGAGTGGCGCTTCAATTTATTCAGCCAGTGAGGTGGCAAGAGAAGAATTCCCTGACCATGATGTAACCGTGAGAGGCGCTATCAGCATCGGAAGAAGATTGCTCGATCCATTGAGCGAGTTAGTAAAAATTGACGCAAAGAGCATTGGGGTTGGACAATACCAGCATGACGTTCAGCAGACCCGATTGAAAGAATCATTAGATAAAGTAGTGGAAAGTTGTGTGAACTATGTGGGCGTTGACGTGAATACAGCAAGCAGGCATTTGCTCACTTACGTTTCCGGTTTGAGTGCATCTGTAGCTAAGAACATTGTTGAGTATCGTTCAAAGAATGGCCCTTTCAAATCAAGAGCGGAATTGAAAAAGATTTCCATGCTGGGACCAAAGGCATTCGAACAGTGCGCCGGATTTTTGAAAATACGAGGCGCAGTAAATCCGCTTGACAATTCAGCAGTCCATCCTGAAAGATATGAACTGGTTCAGCAAATGGCAACCAGTCTTAATACTTCAATAAATGAATTGATTGGCAAGCCGGAACTACGGAAGAAAATCAGAATAAAAGATTTTGTGAGTGAAACAGCGGGGCAATTCACTATTGAGGATATTTTAAAAGAATTGGAGAAGCCGGGACGCGATCCCCGCTCACCAATTGAAGAATTTCGTTTTGCAGAAGGGGTGAGCACAATGAGCGATCTGAAACCAGGAATGAAAGTGCCCGGTATTATTACTAATATCACGAATTTTGGCGCTTTCGTGGATGTGGGCGTGAAGCAGGATGGACTGGTGCATATTTCACACCTGGCCAATCGATTCATCAGTGATCCAAATGAAGCCGTTAAGCTTTCGCAGAAAGTAATGGTAACTGTACTGGAGGTAGACGAACCAAGAAAGCGAATTGCACTTTCTTTGAAAGATGCTGCCAGTGATCGACCAGCAGGGAACCAGGAAAGGAAACCAAAAAACAAAGCAATACAGGAAGCTGAACCTGTAAATTCATTCCAGGCGAAGCTGATGGAACTGAAGAAGAAATTTGCGGATTAATTTGGTTAATCGTCAGTTGCCGGTTGCCAAAAGTCAGTTATCAGTTGCCAATTGTCAGTTGCCAGTTGTCGGTTGTCGGCGCCCTATAAATGCAAACAGCATATCCGTTTAGCATGAGGTAAGCTTTCAATCCTATTAGTCTCCTACAAATTCCCCATTCCCAATTCCATTCAACTCGTCAGCTGGTCAGCTCATCAGCTTTTCCAAAGTGTATGGTTGCCCAACCCAATTCCCAATTCCACTTCAACTCATCACTTCGCCAGCTATCGCTCAAAAAGACAATAACTTCCACCCACCCATTCTTTGTCCTTATTATATCTTACGCCTATCATTTTTCCTTTGCTTAAGCGGGCGAGATTATTCGCCGGGATGGGTCTTGCTGTTCCCTGCTTCCAGAAATAAAATATCCTGATCTCGCATTTTGCCGGACCATCAGGAGTGGCAATTGCATCAGCATAGTTAACTTTTCTTTGAAGTATCCAGTTCTCCGGGTCTTTTACAGACTGTACATCCTCCGGGGTAACATCTATCACTACACCCTGGCCTGCGAATGAAAAGAGGGGTTTGAGTACATAATTCTCCAGATCGGCAGGGAGTTGATTGATCTCATTAAGGAAATATGTTTTTGGAACGTAATTATGGCGAATGAAGGGCATGGTGTATTTACTTATCCTGTAAAACCAGTCAGGATGCGGCACCCATTGCACGTCAAGTTCCTCGAAGAGAATTTTTCCTTTTTCTCTTATTTCCGCGGATTGTTGTTGCAGTTCATCAAAGATGATGCGGTTGTAGATTCTTTTTATCTCTGTTTTAATGCCATCCTTAATGTAGAACAATTTCCTGTCTTCCTTTATCAGTTCTGTAAGACAAACCATTTCAATGCCTGCATAATCCTTCGTTGCATGAAAATCGATACGTGTCTTTTGTTTTTCTGGAAAAATCTCGAGAAGTATAACGTTTTGTTCGGGTACGTTTTCAAGGATGATTTCCTTTAATAGCCTGATGTAAGACTCCCTGTTAAGGCCGTCCAGGTAGGGGCTAAAGTTTGTTGGCAGGTTGTAATGCTTTTGGGAAACATCATCCAATAAAACCTGGTAGGCAAAAAGAGAAGGAAAGCCCTGCATCTCGATAAGTTGAGGCTCCAATTCTCCCGCTGGTCCATTGCAAACTCCAAAATCAAACGCGATGAAATGGGAATGATCATTCACCATTGGCACTTTTAAACCTGCAGGTACGGCTTTATTTGTTAATGAAATAAATTTTTCATCTGTGATCAAATCAATGATGCCTTCGCATGCATCTATTACTTTATTTGTAAAATGTTTGGGAATAAAGATGGGCGTTTCTGCCACCCTGAACTCGATAGCTCCGGGGTGATACGAATTCAAATCTTCAAGAAATGTTGCATATTTCGTTGCAGAGAATTCTTCATTGAATTTTTTTCGAAGATGGGTGATCATACGATTAAGATAACGAAGGATTCAATGGCAACCAAATCTCGTGATCACGTATCTTGTTACCTGTCAACTCGCGAAAATTGCTTATTTTTGCAGGATGATTCTTCGCGAAAACAAACCCATTCGCATTGCGATCCTCGACCTTAATGATGGCAAGCCAAACCAGGGAATGCGTTGCATACGCCAGATCATCACCGGTTGGTCGCAAACAGCTGATCTTGATATTACGCTTGACGAATTTGATGTACGCGTGCGTCAGCAATTACCAGATAATTCATATGACGTCTACATTTCGAGCGGTGGTCCCGGTGATCCATTGTTAAGTCGTTTTGACGACTGGGACATTGCCTGGTGCAAGTGGGTGAATGAAATGGAGCGGTGGAACAATAATCCGTCAAATGCCAACAAGAAACAGGTTTTCTTTATTTGCCATTCATTTCAATTAGCGAGCAGGTATTTTAATGCAGGCATTCTCTGTAAACGTAAATCAACTGCATTTGGTGTATTCCCGGTTCACATGCTTGAAGCGGGTAAGAATGAACCTGTATTTGAAGGGCTTTCTGATCCATTTTATGCTGTTGATAGCCGGGATTACCAGTTAATTCAACCGCATCATGATGTGATAAGGGCAATGGGTGGGAGCATACTTTGTATCGAGAAAGAACGGCCACATGTTCCGTATGAGAGAGCCATCATGGGCATTCGTTTCAATGAATATATGATAGGAACGCAGTTTCACCCTGAAGCTGATCCAGAGGGAATGAGTCTTCACCTTCAAACAGAAGAAAAGAAAAAAACGGTAATCGAAAATTACGGCATTGAAAAATTGAATAATATGCTTGACCACTTAAATGATCCTGATAAGATCATGTGGACCTATGAGCATATTTTACCTAATTTTTTGAATGCAGCGGTTACGGAGAACGTTTAACCAGCGCCTTGCGCGTGGCATTCCAAATTTTCGATTCCGATTCAAAATGATGTTTAAGGAGAGGCTTATAATTTGAAAACGTTTTGCCCGTTTATATAAGTTGACAATACTTTTGTCTGCAGAATTTCGCTTTCCGATGTTTTAAGGAGGTCTTTGTCGAGAATAATGAAATCAGCGAATTTCCCAGGTTCGAGGCTTCCTTTTTCCATTTCTTCGAAATTTGACCTGGCGGCCCAGATGGTCATCCCTCGAAGTGCGTCTTCACGCGTCAATGAATTTTCTGGCTGGTATCCACCTTCCGGCCAGCCTTTGCTATCCTTGCGGGCCACGGCAGCGTAAAAAGTTTTGAAAGGGGAGATGTCTTCCACCGGGAAATCAGTTCCCAGCGGTATCCATCCATTCTGGTCTTTTAAGCGCCTGAATGCATACGCTCCTTTTTCCCGTTGCTTTCCGAGTCGTTCTCCAGCCCAATACATGTCAGATGTTGCATGAGTAGGTTGCACGGATGGTATGATGCTAAATTTCCCAAACAATTCGAAGTCGTCTTCATTTACCACTTGCGCATGTTCAATTCGCCACCTCCTGTCATTTTTACCTTTGAGATATTTGCCATAAATGTTGAGTATGGTTCGATTACCACTATCCCCAATAGCATGCGTGCACATTTGAAAATTCCTTTGCGAGATCCATTGCGCCACTGAATCGTAATGTGATGGATTGCTGAGCAGGAAGCCATAGTGGCCGGGCTTATCGCTATATGGTTGGAGCAGGCAGGCTCCACGTGAACCTAATGCACCATCACCATACAGCTTGAAACCTCTTACGTGCAGCCGGTCAGTTTTGATGATGCCTTTTTTATCGAGGTAATCATAATTCTTTTTTGCATCGCTGAGCATTACGTACAAGCGCATCTTGAGTTGGTTGGATGAATGCAGTTCCCTTATCCATTCCACATCCTGCGAACTCAGCCCACAATCAACAATTGTGGTGAGTCCCACAGCCAGGCAATTTTTTTCCGCATCGCGTATAGCGGTGCGAAAATCTTCTTTTGTCTGTGCCGGAATTTTGCTCTCTACGAGGTTAATTGCATTGTCAATGAGAATTCCTGTTAGCTTTCCATTCTTTACTTCCACTTCACCTCCGGTCATTTGGTCTCCGGTCCTGATGCCTGCAAGGTCGAGTGCTTTTTGATTGGCAATTGCCGCATGACCATCAATGCGTGTCAGTAAAACCGGCCGGTCAGGGTAAAGTTCATTCAACTTTGAATTATCGGGAAATGCTTTACTTACCCAGTCGTTCTGGTCCCAACCTCTTCCGGTTAGCCATCCTTTGCCATCGTCTTTCTTAAAGTCGAGGCAACGTTGCAATACTTCTTCCCAGCTTTTTGTTCCGGTGAGGTCAACAATCTGGAGGCTATTACCGTAGCCCAGAAAATGGGCGTGAGCATCAATGAAACCAGGGTATATGAATTTTCCCTTTGCGTCCAGCGCTTCGCCCGGCTCATACTTGTCTTTCAGTGCAGAATAATTCCCGACTGCCACTACCTTTCCTTTGTCGATCACCATCGCGTCAGCAGTAGAGAATGCCGCATCAACCGTGTAGATAGTAGCATTGTGAACTATCATTGCCACTTTATTTTTCTGTGCCATAGCTGGTATGCTTAAGAATAAGAGTGATAAGAGAGGGAAGTGTTTCATGAGCTGATATTGACTTGGTGACTAGCTGACTGGCTGACTAGCTGACTAGCTGACTGGCTGACTGGCTGACTAGCTGACTAGCTGACTAGCTGACTAGCTGACTAGCTGACTAGCTGACTAGCTGACTAGCTGACTGGCTTTTTAAACAGATAAAAGTATTACTTTTTCTTTTCTTTCGATTTAAGGATTCGCTAAGCAAATCATTTTCCTTTCAAAATTTTCAAATAGCGTCCCGATGGGATGCGGGGAAAATTCATGAAATGAGAATTTTGGAATGATTTCTTACTTCGTTCGAAATTTGACTGGTCCATTCATAAACACAGTGAAGTGAGGTGGCGGACCCGCCTCCCTTCTTCCCCTTAAATAAAGCGAGTCATTCCGAGCGAAGCGAGGGATCCCTGTGAGAAAGAATTTCCCTCGATAAGTTCAACCTCGAAAAAAAGCATGTAATTCCAGGCGAAAAAGAGGAGACGCTGTAAATGGAATACCTTCCCCTCATGCAGTAAGGAGAAGCGTGCCGTTCGAGCGGACCGGGGACATTCATGGAAGCGGATTTGCTTTCCTAATGTTGCTCCCTCCGCGTCCCATCGGAACCCTATTTGGTAGCTCATCAGCTTTTCCCAACCACTTGGTCTCTGCAACCAAATTCCAGATTCCCAATTTCAAAAGCCTTATTCAATAGTATAATTACTATGGATAAAAAAAAGCACTCAAACAATGGGTTTTCCATTGTCGTTTTGAGATTTCTTTATATGTTTATATTCTCATCCCACCCTTTTAAACACGGTCAAAGACCTTCCTCCAATCCTTCTTAAACTGCAAAGAAGATATCCCTTGGTTGCCATAACCTATTTCTTTAACTGAAAACTTTTCTTATGTACAGGAGCTTTACGTTCTTACAGTATGGCAGAGCTATGTTTGTAGCATTGCTGTTACTCGCCTCAAATCTTTGTTTTGCCCAAAATGGTCCGGTTTGTTTTTCTGACCAAACTTCTGCTGATTTTAATCTTGGTTCCACTGGCGCCAACACATTTGTAAATGGTGACGGAAGCGTCATTTTAAGACCCGGACTGTCAGAAGATTTTTCCGGCGCCAGCCTGCCGGCAGGATGGACAAATGAAAACTTTGATGCTTCAGGAACAACAAGTTTCTCCGGCGGCTCAGTTACAGTAAACGGTACGCACATTACTACTGATAATTCATTCGGACCCGGCTCCGTGATCGAATTTGTTGGAACGTTCAACATGGGCGCATTTCAGAATGTGGGTCTTTCTATCGACCAGCCATTCAATGCTCCATGGGTAACCATTGGGCAAGGTTCTCCGGATGGCAATGTGTATGCACGGTTTTCAAATGGCCCGGCGATTAGCCTCGGACCCTTGCTTGGCTCAGCACACCACTACCTTCTTCGCTGGAACGCAAATACTTTTGACATTGAAGTGGATGGTGGCGTTGCAGCCTCTGTTACGCTGCCTTTTACAGTGGGTTCTAACATGGTACTTCAAATTAGTGACCTTCTCACTGGCGATGGCGATCTGTCAGTAGACTGGATCCGGGTAACTCCTTATGCGAACGCAGGTTCCTTTACTTCACGCGTATTTGATGCGGGAAGTGCAAGAACCTGGACAAATGTTGTTTGGAACGAGTCAACTCCTGCTGGCACAGATATCTCCGTTGTAGTTCGTACTGGTAATACACCAATACCTGACGGTACATGGTCAGCCTTTACACCTGTTTCAAACAGCGGCGACCAATTAAATTTAACCTCCCGATACATTCAATACAGAGTGTTTCTCACTACCAATGATGTTTACACTACACCTGCATTTAATAATATTTCCATTCATTGCACGAATGCAACTCCTGTTGTCACGCTTCATCCGGCTGATGAGGAAGTTTGTTCAGGTGCAACGGCCACCTTCACGAGTGAATCAAATGGAGGGACCTCCGTTCAATGGCAGGTAAGCACAAATGGCACCACCTGGAATAATGTCAACGGCGCGACTAACAGTACGTTAAGTTTTGTAGCAACTTTATCTGACAACAATAAGCAATACCGTGCTGTATGGTCAAATGGAGCCGGTTCGGTAAGTTCAGATGCGGCTCTGTTAATTGTAAATCCACTTCCTGCACTTACCAGTGATGTAACCAATACGGTTAACACGGGAGATGTGTTTAGCTATCATCCAACAAGTAGCATTCCCGGTACTTCTTTTAGCTGGACAAGAGCGCAGGTGAGCGGAATTTCAAATCCTGCTGCAAGTGGAAATGGTAATATCAATGAAACGTTAGTAAATTCTTCCTCTTCAGCGGTGAATGTAACGTATGTGTATACTCTTATTGCTAATGGCTGCAGCCGTACACAGAATGTAATTGTGACCGTAAATCCTGAAGTGAGCGATTGCTTTATTACTACCAGTAAATCACAGCATTTTAATAATTATACTGTTTCTGCCGGAAAATATCTCTGGTTCAGCAGCGTATTCAGAGCCAAGAACCTGGGCAATGGTACTGTTAATATTAATATTACCAATAGCAGGATCACATATAAATTGAACAATGTTACGTATACGCTGAATGTTCCAAATTCGCACATCCAGTTCTCAAATAATATTTGGTATTCATCTACTGATTATACAAATGAAGGATGGGTAACAAAGGTCAATTCCCATTTTGATGATAATGTGTTTATGACAGGACTTTCATATAAGCTTCCACACAACCTTCCAAAGGGAGTGAAGAATGTGACATGGACCATGGATGTACGAATTGATAAACCAGATGTGAAGATTGACTGGAAATGGTCGGCTACTGTTTATTCGCGTTTTACAGGTAATTCCGGATTGGAAGTTAAACCAACTGATGGTTTGTTAAGTTTCCTAAGTCCATTTATCACGCTAAGTGATGCAGGTACTCCATTGAATTATGCACTGTACGCAATTCCAGGTGGTACAACTACCGGATTGTTGAACTTTGCAAATCCATATAGTTCTGTTACTCCCATTAATTGTGCTTCAATTGTACAAAATGCAATCAGCGCACCTTTGATGGAGTATAATGAACCTGAGGTATTAGCTGAAGGTGAATTAGGTGTGAAAGCATATCCAAACCCATCTACCAGCAATTTCACCCTAGCGATCAAAGGCGGAAATGGAAGTGCCGTGAGCCTGAGAGTGATGGATATGGCAGGACGAATGGTGGAACAGCATGGCAGACTCGCAGCAGGCAGCAACCTGACGATCGGGCAAAACTGGAGAGCCGGAGCTTATTTTGTAGAAGTGATCAATGGTGACCAAAAGAAGGTTGTCAAATTAATTAAGATCAATTAGACCATTAGTCAACTAGACAATTAAGCAATGAGTCAGCGAGTCAATTTTCCCATTGACCCGCTGACTCATTTTTATTTAATCATTTCAGCGTGACGGATAAATAAGAAGCCCCAATTGACTAATTGTCTAATTGTGTAATTAAATATTATTTTTGAAATATTATGCACTCAAACGTATCCGGTATCAGTATTGAAAAGACCGAACTACATTCTACCCATCTTCAAAGAAAAGTCTCTATCGATTTTTACCAGCCTGTTAACATGGGCTCGAACCCGTTACGAGCCAGCTTATTGCTCATTAATGATGGTCAAAACCTCCTGGAAATGGGATTCCCCGGTTTACTGGAACAGGTAGAATTTAAAGAAGGAACGGAGCCTGTAATGGCGGTGGGGATTCATGCAGACAAAAACCGTAAAAGGGAGTATGGAGTTGCCGGAGAGCCTGACTACCTGGGCCGCGGTGACCTGGCGGGTCAGTATACTTCTTTCATCCTACAGGAATTACTTCCTTTAATAGAAAGAAAATTCACTTCCATCCAATTCACGCAAAAGATCATTGCAGGTTTTTCGCTCGGCGCCTTATCTGCCCTGGATATTGCCTGGAGCCATCCGGGAGTATTTGACAGAGTAGCGTTGTTTTCCGGTTCACTCTGGTGGAGGAGCGTGAGCCAGGATGATCCTTCGTATGATGACGATAAGCACCGGATCATGCACCAGAAGATAAGGAAAGGGAACTACATACCCGGTTTAAAATTCTTTTTCCAGTGTGGCAATATGGATGAAACCATGGACAGGAACAACAATGGGATCATCGACTCAATCGATGACACGCAGGACCTCATCAGGGAGCTTGTTAAAAAAGGGTATGATGCAGCTACTGACATTACCTACCTTGAAATGGCAGAGGGAAAACATGATTTACCCACTTGGGCTAAGGCGCTTAGGGTTTTAATTAGTCAATTAGTTAATTAAACAATTAGTCAATGGGGGTTCCCATTACCGTCAATCACCTAATTGACTAATTGTCTAATTCATTATATTTGGTATTAGCCATTATCAAATCCAAATTTGTTGTTTATGAAGAAAATCGGAATCCTGCATGGAAAAGAGCGTTCCTTTCCTGACGCTTTTGTTTCCCGCATTAATAGCAAGAACCTTCCTGATGTAAAAGCCGAAGGAGTAAGGATTGATAAGGCAATGCAGGGTGTGCCGAGTGGCTATTCGGTTATCATCGATCGCATTTCCCAGGATGTACCGTTTTACCGCACGTGGCTAAAAAATGCAGCTCTCACGGGAACCGCCGTTATTAATAATCCCTTCTGGTGGAGTGCTGACGATAAGTATTTCAACAATTGCCTGATGACGAAGTTAGATGTTCCTGTTCCCAAGACAGCCATCATTCCCTCGAGGGATCTGCCTGATGAAACTTCTCCTGAATCATTCAGTAACCTTGCATACCCGCTTGACTGGGACAGCATCTTTGACTATGTTGGATTTCCGGCGTATATGAAGCCTTTCGCAGGCGGTGGATGGAAGCATGTTTACAAACTTACCAGTGCGGAGGATTTTTTTCAAAAACACAGCGAAACCGGTCAGCTGGTCATGTTGTTGCAGGAAGAGATCGTGTTTGAAGAATACTACCGTTGTTATTGCATCGGAGGTAAGTATGTGCGCATCATGCCATATGAGCCGCGCAATCCTTTTCATCTTCGTTATGTGGCTGATTTCGCTCCTTCTGGAGAACGGCTAAAGCAAATGAACGATATCGTGCTTCGAATAAACAAGTATCTCGGTTATGACTTCAATACGGTTGAGCTGGCTGTAAGAAACGGAGTTCCGTATGCGATTGATTTTTGCAATCCTGCACCTGACGCAGAAGTGACCAGCGTGGGAGAGGAGAACTTTGAATGGGTGGTGGAGACTGCAGCCAGGTTTGCAATAGAAAAAGCAATGAGCAATGTGGAAGGCGGAGATAACCTTACCTGGGGAGAGTACGTGCGAATGGGAGCTAATAAAATGCCATTAAGATAATTTGGATATTGGTGTCAAACCTGCAAAGCAATGAATCTAAATTATAAGACCTTCACGCTTGGCGTTGAAGAAGAATACATGGTAACCGATCCCATTACCAGGGAGTTGAAAAGCCATGAACAAAAAATCGTTCATGAAGGACAGAAGGTGATCAAGGATAAGGTGAAGGCAGAAATGCACCAGGCGGTGGTAGAGGTGGGAACGGATATTTGCCAGAACGTGGACGAAGCTCATAAAGACGTGAGCATACTGAGAAAGACCATCTCTGATATCGCAGGGTCGCTTGGCTTCGCAATGGGCGCCTCGGGAACACATCCATTCAGCCATTGGGAAAGCCAACTCATCACCGATCATGTAAGGTATAGTGAAATAGTAAACGAATTGCAGGAGGCCGCACGCAGCAACCTGATCTTTGGATTGCATGTACACGTGGGAATGGAGAGCAGGGAAATGGCTAACCACATAGCCAATTCCACGCGATATTTTTTACCCCATGTATATGCGCTAAGTACAAACTCCCCATTCTGGGAAGGTCGCTCCACCGGCTATAAATCATTTCGTACAAAAGTATTCGATAAATTTCCCCGCACCGGCATCCCTGATAATTTTGAAAGCATAGAGGCGTATGATAATTATGTGAAGTTGCTCATCAAAACCAATTGCATTGATAATGCCAAGAAAATTTGGTGGGACCTCCGTGTACATCCTTTCTTTAATACGGTTGAATTCCGTATCTGCGATGTGCCTATGACCGTGGACGAGACCATTGCCATTGCCGCCCTCTTCCAGGCAATCTGTGCCAAGATCTATAAGCTTCGCTCACAGAACATGAACTTCATTCAATACTCGAGGGCGTTGCTGAATGAAAATAAGTGGCGTGCCAGCCGATATGGAATCGATGGTTACCTGATTGATTTTGGAAAGGAAGAAGAAGTAAATACAAGGGTACTTATCTATGAGTTGCTTGACTTTGTAGATGACGTGGTAGATGAACTGGGCAGCCGCCACCGCCTTGCACACATTGTGAAAATGCTGGAAAATGGAACAGGAGCCGACAGGCAACTGGCGGTTTTCGAGCAGACGAAGAATTTGAGTTCTGTTGTAGAATACATTCAAAATCAGTACTTAACTGGAATTTCTATTTAATTAGCTAATTTGTTAATTAGTCGATTGGTAAATTAAAGGATTGATGGCAAAGGAAGCACTGTTGACTCATTGACTAATCAATAACTGGAACTTCCGTTCCTTTCCATCCTGATAATCTGTAAACATAAAACCGCTTGGCCGGTTTTTTATTCCTGATGATGGTGATGGTATTCACCAGTTCCATTCGTTCATAATAATAATAATACGGTAATACCTGTTCACCGATTTCTATGGAGGAGATGATGCAATAGGCGGAGGTCATGTCAGCCTTACTTGTTCGATCTTCATTCAACCAGGCATATTGATGGAGGTCGCCAATTTCGCCAAGCCCAATCACCGGTATATTTCCTGCATCTGAAAAATAATATTCGAGATGTGCCCCCCACCATTTTGAGCAGACCAGTGGTGCATTTGGGGGCATTCTGCCTGATCGTTCTTCTCTCTCATAGATATTTACGAATTCTTCACCGGCTTCACTCCAGCCAAATTTATCAAGCGTAACATCGCCCTTGCCCAGTTCTAATGGCGCCTTGCTTCCATAGGTACCGGGGTAAAAGCTTACCGTGAGTAGCCACACTACCAGGAACAGGAAATGAGCTCCGATCCCTAACCGAAGCCATCCCGGAACGAGCCGCCGGAATTTCCTTTTCTCCAGCCAGATGGCTGCAGCTGGAATAAGCGTGGTATACGCGGGTCCGCTCCAATGCGGCCAAATGTCTCTAAACAGGCTGATGAAGATTAATAAGCCTGCCATTGGCAATGCAATGAAATTATAGGTTGTTAGCGCCGGAGGATTCACGCGATGGCTTCTATATGCAGCCACAAGCGCGATGCCCATTAAAATGAAGTTGATTGGATTATTGACCAATACCTGTGCAAGCAATTCTGAGAAAAACGAGTCTTTATCCGCTACAGACTCTGTTATGTTGACGCGCTCACTATGAAATTTCCAGGTAATGAAATCATACTTTACATTCCATAGTAATAATGGGCTGGCAATGAGGGCGGAGCTTAGTAGTGAAACATAGAGTTGTGTTTTCTTCAACCAATCTCTCTTTATAAACAGAATAAAAAGACCGAGGCCAAACCAAAGGAATACGCCATGAACCTTGCTCATTATACAAAGTCCGGCTGCCACGCCAAATCCCAGCCATGACTTCCAGTCATTCTCCTTTCTAAACAAACGCGCCAGCATCCAAAGGCAAAAGGTCCAGCAAAGGAGTTGTGGAGAGTCAGGCATAACCAGTACGCCCGCAACAATTCCCGCATAGAAGGAAATGTTATAAAGTATCACCGAAAACCAGCCTGCGCGCTGGTTGGAAGTGATAGAAACCGCGCGGTAAATAAACCAGGAAGAAAATGCACAGCACACAATACTTGCCAGCCTCACAAAGACTTCATATTCCTGGAAAGTGAGATTAAAAGTGAAAAGCCTGATGCCGATAGCTACCAGCGGTGGATGGTCGAAATAGTTCCATTGGAGCTGCTGGCTGTAAAGCCAGTAATAACTCTCGTCATTTCCCAATTCAAGCAAAGAAGCTATAAAGAGTCGCAGGACAGAGAAAATGAGGATTGCAGCTATGACCTTTTTGTTCCAATTCATAGGTGAAAGTTGCCTCCATTAATGTGCCATACTTGGGCGTCGGGAAATTGAATCCAATGCTGTTATAATACCTGCGCAATATGAGTTAATATTGTGGTTTGTTCAGCCACAATGATCAGAAGGGGAATTTTATCCATAATTGTTTTCGCCCTGGTATTTTTCAAGGCCACTGCACAGTTGTGCCAGGGAAGTTTGGGCGACCCCATTGTGAACATCACGTTTGGTTCCGGCAATAACCCGGGGCCTCCTTTATCAGCCGCAACCACTAACTACCAGTATCTTACTACAGATTGTCCGAATGATGGGCAGTATGCGGTAAGGAACCGGACAGATAATTGTTATAACAACTGGCACACGCTAAATGCTGACCATACCGGGGACGCGGGTGGATATTTTATGCTGGTCAACGCATCCTTTCAGCCAAGTGCATTTTATGTTGATACTGTTGACCTTTATTGTTCTAACACCATTTACGAGTTTGCCGCGTGGGCCATTAATATGATGCGAAATCCAACCTGTGCAGGAAACCCTACAATTCCGCCCAACCTTACATTCAACATTGAAAGAACCGATGGTACGGTGATTCAAAGTTACAATACTGGCGACATACCATTACTTCCTTCGATCACCTGGAACCAGTATGGATTTTTCTTTACCGCTCCCCCGGGGGTGAACCGGGTTGTGTTAAGGATTATTAATAATGCGCCTGGTGGTTGTGGAAATGATATTGCAATTGATGATATCACTTTTCGGCCTTGTGGACCGCAGGTGGACGTTGCCATCAACGCTGGCGGGAATGAATGGAATATTTGCAAAGGAAGTACAGCGCTATTGGAGCTTACGTCACAGGTGTCAAGCGGGTTCCAGAATCCTCAACTGCAATGGCAGGTAAGTAATGACAACGGAGGCACATGGCAGGATGTTCCGTCAGCTAACAATCCCACTTTGCAGGTTCCCATTACAGAAACAACCGCTCCTGGAACCTACTTGTATCGTATGTCAGTAGCGGAGCTGGAAAATGCATCCATTTTATTGTGCAGGGTAAATTCAGCGCCATTGAGAGTAAATGTGTACGCCCTACCAACGATCACTAAGAATACAAACAGCCCGATCTGTGAAAATAGTGAATTGCAGTTGCAGGCAGATGGTGGAACCGGTTATGCATGGTTGGGGCCTAATTCCTTTTCATCAACCTCGGGTAGCGTGGTATTTCAGAATGCGCAAGTGGGCATGTCCGGTAAATATTATGTCACTGTTACTGATGATAACAATTGTTCCACTACAGATTCTCTCCTGGTTGAAGTTCATCCCCGACCCGCGGCAACGGCCAACCCGGAAGCCTCTACCATTTGCGAAGGCGAATCAGTTCCGTTGATGGCGTCAGGTGGCACGGAATTTTCCTGGTTGCCGGCGGAAGGTTTATCATCAGCTAATATTGCAACCCCGGTATCTGCACCAGGCGATTCAATTGAGTACATGGTAATCGTATCAAATGATTTTGGTTGCAGCGATACGGCGTATACTGATGTGAATGTAGTGCGTCTTCCCCGGGCAAATGCAGGGCCTGACAGGGAGATGTTTGAAGGCGAAAGCGTGTTCCTGGATGGTTCTGTAGAGGGAACTTCGGTAAATTATTTATGGTCGCCTGATTATTCAATAAGCGATGTTAATGTCGAAGATCCGGAGGTAAATCCAATGATCGATACTACTTACATTCTTACGGTGATTTCGGAAGCTGGTTGCGGTGTATCGGCTGATACGGTGCATGTAAGGGTTTACAAGGGTATTTTTATACCAACCGCATTTACGCCAAATAATGATGGACTGAACGATACCTGGCGAATACCCGGGCTCGGAATTATCAATGAACACCAGGTGAGGGTGTTCAACCGCTATGGGCAAATTGTCTTTTCTACAAAGAGTAACCAGCCGTGGGATGGTAATCTTGGCGGTAAGCCGCAGCCTGCGGGAGTTTATCCTTACTTAATAACAATGAAGGGAAAGTTATTTAGAAAAGGGTTCATTACTATTATAAGATAAACGTTTTCCGTTTTCAGTTTCCAGTTTTCCGCTGGGTTACCTAAATTTTGGAATACCTTCTTTTGATACCTAAAGAAGAAAATCCAAATCGCAGGTTCCAACGGAAAACGGAAAACTTTAAACGGAAAACGTTAAAGGATTACTTGGTGAAAATCTGCTTTAACTGATCCAAAATTGCCCCGTTGGAATTGACGCTAATGTTGCTGATCTTTTCTGCAATCTTTTCCACGTATTCCATTTCCTTCAATTTCCAAAGCATTGCATTTTCCTCCATCAACTTAGCAGTGTTCAACAATGAACGGGTGCTTGCGGTTTCTTCCCTACGCGTGATGGTGTTAGCCTGAGCTTTCTTTTCAGCTATCAGCACCTGGTTCATGATCTCTTTCATGTCACCCGGAAGAATGATATCCCTGATTCCGAAATCTCTCACCTTTACACCCAACTCGAGTGCGTTTTCCATTACCATATCCAGAACAAATGGGGAAATGGCATCCTTTTTTGCAAGCAGTTCATCGAAAGTCAACCGACCAATGTATTGTCTCATGGATAATTGAAGCAATACGTATAACTGCTTATCGTACTCCCTGTTATTCAATACAGCTTTTGATACATCATTCACCACGTACCTGGCCCAGGCGTTTACACGCAGAGCTGCTTTGTCATTGGTCAGGATTTCCTGCCCGTTGATCTCCAATTGCTGCATACGGATATCGATTCTTACCACATGCACGGTAATGCTGTTCTTCCACCAGTAGTAGCAGCCAGGTTCAAGAACGCCCTTGAATTTTCCATCAACAAACAGTGCGGCATTTTCATAGTTCTGCACTTCCATTGCCCTTACCCATGTGTTCAAGGGAGCTTTTGAAAGCAATGACCTTTCAATATTGCCAGGGATCTCGATCTTGCTGATATCAACATGTACGAATACCATTGGGATGACAGATTTCCAGTAGGCATACCGACCAGGCGCCAGCACTGCGTCCAGTAGACCATTGTCATATTTCAAAACGATCTCGTTTTCTTTCACGTCAACAACATTCAGCAAATCTGCGAGCATCCTATCCTGCAACAGTATGTCCAACTCCACAGGTGGCATAAAGCGTTTTGTGATATCGTATACCAATACTACTTCATTTTTCCAAAACCAATAGGTGCCAGCGAGCAATAACCGCTTGTACTCATCATTCTTAAACACCAGGGCAACTTGCCATGCGTTTACTCTTGCTCTTTTCATCTTTATTTGTTTTTACTTTTTTTAAAAAATATAAAGCCAGGGTTATTCGCCTTCCTGCCGTTTACGGAGAGTGCGGCTGGAATTGTTTTAAATATCAGTTTCGCATAATCGTGCAATAAACTTGCACTCAATTAAAAGTGAAATTCAATTTTCAACTCCTGGTCCTGGTGGTCATTCCGGCTCTTTTAAACATTTTCATGCTCTGGAGCTTTCTGTCGATACCATCGGTAATATCAACACCATAGAATGACCTGGAACGATTGTAAGCGTTCCTACCTCTGCGGGTAAAAGCCTGAATGCAATAATTTGCCGGCAAAAACCCTGACTTTAGTTTCACCATTTGAAAAGCGGTGTACTTTTTCTTAAGGATCCACAGTCCTTTGCTAAGCCATAGCATTTCCATCTGAATTGGAATGGGATTCGAACCCGGGTGCCACTGTACTCTACCATTTGAGTTAAGCGGTTTTGAGCCGCTGAAGGATTTGAACCTTCAACACCAGTGTGATGCGATATATTTCCCGTTCGTCAACAGCATACAGATAGCTACTGCGTCTGCACTGAAATGCTTTTTTGAAACATTTTCCCGGTTTGACTTACAGAGGGTGAATATATCGTCTTGCCGTCAGGCAAGCCATTTATCAAATTGGCCAGGAAAGCGCTGAACGATTAATCCTGTAATTCAGCCATTCTCCTAAAGCCAACGATCTCTGTTTTCTTTGTTGCAAACTGCTTTTCATCCTGTGAGGTGATCTCCGCCAGTGACATCGAACAGGTAATCCTGGTTTTGAAGCCAAGATGATCGGAAAGCGCCTGGGCTTTTCTTGCCTCCAGTTTGCCGAATTCATATCTCGCTATCAGCCTGCCTTCTCTCATTAAGGCGGTGTCGATAAGGCTGACTGAGCTGTTGAACGTACATATGATTTGTACGCTCAGGCAATCACTCAATAATCCATCACTCAGGTTGAGCAGGTTAGAAACCGAAGAATCGCTGTTAAATTTCCTGTCCATCATGATGTTTTCCGCATCTTCAATGATCAGGACTGAATTTGGATTATCGATCAGGATGTCAAGGAATTCAGGATTCATCAGGTTACCGGCTACTGCAGGCGATACAAACAATACCTTTTTCTTCAACGCGCCAATAAGGTGGCGGAGGTAAGTTGTCTTACCTGTACCCGGCAATCCATGGAGCAGCACGATTCCTTTGTCATCCCGCTGGTTCAGCCTTTTCCTTATTAATTCATCCACTTCCATGAAATTATCGTTATAATAGAGCCCGATATCAAGGAATGTTGGCTTAATTTCCAGTTGTTTTAATTCCAGTCCATTGGCGGAAAACGTGATAATGTTTATTTCAAATTCTTCCGTTTTTTCTTCCACTTTAAATTCACTGAGCTCCGTTATCAATTTTCCTGCAAAATGATACCTGTCTTTTGCATAAATGATTATTACATATTGGCCGGCTATTTCGAGCATGACTTTATTATGCAATACTATCAATGTATTTGAAAACTGGTTTGTTTTCCTTTCCCAGTCAAAATAGCAGGCTTGATAAATTTCAGCAATGAGCTCTCCATAGTTTTTCCTTACGTAGGCGAATGCTTTTGTTGCATCAACTGCAGTGATCAAGGAGGTGTTTGGCACCTTACCGAACCGCTGCATGTAGAAAACCTTGTTATTGATATAGTCACGATCGAAAATATTCACGAACCTTCGTGGATTGGCCCATCTCCAGGCTGAACAGATCCATGTTGCCATGGCCTTTGAAATGCCAAAGGCAAAAAGCAACAAAATTGCGATTAGTAAAAAGTATCCCATTTTATTCCGTTTTAATAATATTTATTATTGTACCATTTTATTTGCGCATGACGAGCTTGCGAATGCTGCAGGCTTTGCCCGGAAAGCGAAGCCCATTCCCAGGATATAACCCATTGCTTCCTTCAGCGCATCATTACTTTTAAATGAAGGGTTGGTGTTGATGTCGGCATGAACTTCCATGTGCACTTCAAATCGTGAAAAGATGTTGCAAAGCCTGTAGGCTACATCTATACTCCTGGCTACTTCAGCAAGCATTCTTTCCTTGATGGTCAAGCGCTGGGTAGTAACGTCGTTGTATATGTACATGAAGCCTCCTTTTCCTTTCCTGATAAAGACGATCACGGTGGCAAATTCTGTAATAGTGCCTTTCACCTGGCTATCTGTTCCGATGCACACTTTCATTTCGTGTCCAAGCTCGATCTCATGCTGCAATACATTTAATATTTCATCTTTAATGGGCTGTTTGATCACCTCACCATTCAGCCTCCTCCATGTTGACGACTTCATTTTAGTTGCTTTGTATTGTTGCCAATTGGTTAAAAAAATTGTTTAAAAAGCTTCCCCGCTGCATCTCACGGGGAAAGCTTACCTCCTCTGCACTTTATTCGTTTAGTAATTCCTCGAGTGCTGTATGCTCGTTTAAGTTTACCTAAGATTGAACCCGGCAGGGTGCATTGTGGTACCACCCGGGCCGTCATGATCATTCCTGTCCTTATCATTCTTTTTGCCAACCAATTCAGCCACGAAATGAATGGCCATTACGATTAATAAAAATTTCATACACACCTCCTTTGCAAACTGCATTCGTTACTTTGATACACAAACCTTATTCTTTACATTTAATTGTTGCCCGGGTTTATCCATGAAAAAACCCGGTCGTTTATAGACCGGGTTAATATCGTTGCTCATGTGTTAGGCATGAGTCTGGACATAATCCGGCCATGGTAGAATATTTCCTGCATCACTTACCAGGGGCACAGCAGCGCCAATAGAATTGGGGCTCCAATAACTTTTGGTGGGAGGAACTATCCCTGTCAAACTTTTAAATCGCGTATGTAATTTTTGGTCGTGCATCATTATTTACTGTTCATTAATTCCGGGTCATTCAATTAGTAACCCTACTTTTCATTTTTTATTTTTTTCGATCTTTTAGAAAATAAAAACCCCGCAATCACTTGCGGGGTCTGTAATATCTGAAGTTCTTTTATTAGTAATTCATGATGGCACATGCGCCGCAGGTAAAGTAATCCCATTAGGATGGAATACTTTGGTATAACCGGTATGTGATTGCGTGCGTAGCATGTCCATTTTTTGTGTTTGCAAATATGAGGGAAATTTTCCGGAGTCACCAAATTTATTTCATTTAACATTAAACTCTGCCATCCGAGGGGCAAGCTGTTTAAGTGGTTTAACGTTCATGAGAGCGGTGTGGATTCAAGTGCGATCACTCATGTTTGGAGCAGTGAATTAAAATTGGTGAAAATAAGCTGAGCAATGGTAATTATCAGGTACTCAACGTTAAACATTTAATGACTTAAACGGTTTGCTCCACCAGTGGCGAGGATTAAACGAATTATTTGTTTTTTCACTAATCTTGTTAAAAATAACCTCGCTGCCAATGCAATTACTGAACCCCTTGCCCTATCACCAGAAAGTAAAGGACCATTTTAAAAAGCAGACCAAGACCTGGGAATATTTTTCTGTTCCAACCAATAAGGAAGAACAGCTTCAACTCTTTAAAAAGGAGTTGCTGAAAAATTCATACAAATTTGATCCGGTCACTGATACGAACATCTATGAAAAACTATCCCTCGCAAAGGAACGGCTCGCCCTTGAAAACCTTGCAGTGACCGTTTACCAGGCTCAATACACTGATGAATTGAATGCCTCGATTGTTTATTTAAATAATGAGGCGCATATCGTGTTCAGCGGACCGATTATCCGTCTTCTGAATGATGAAGAGTTGCTTGCTGTGCTGGCACATGAACTTACGCATGTAAAGTTATATTCCATGTTAGGAGGTGAACTGGAAGTTGCTGATCGCATCATAACTGCTATCGCGAATAATTTTAACAGTGAACCTTCTTATTTTGAAACGGCTCGGCTCTTTCGTTTGTATACAGAGATATTTTGCGACCGGGGAGCTTATTCCGTTTTGGGACAAACTGGTCCGGCCATTACCTCCCTCGTGAAAGTATCTACTGGCCTGGATAAGGTGAGTGCTGAATCTTACTTAAAACAGGCAAATGAAATATTCGCCGGGGAAGAGGGTATAAAGACAGCAGGAGTTTCGCATCCTGAAAACTTCATTCGCGTCAGGGCACTTGAACTCTGGCATGAGAAAAAGGAAGCCGCCGAAGAAGAGATCATTAAGATGATCGAAGGAATGGCTCATATCGACCAACTCGATATTTTTAAGCAAAAGGAATTGGCTGATCTGACCAGGCGGGTGTTGCAACTCTTCCTGAAACCAAAATGGATGCAAAGCGGGCTGGTAATGGGCCATGTAAGAGAATTTTTTCCTGATTTTTTACTCCTTGATGATGCTGTGCTGAACGAGAAACTGGTTGAGGAGATAATGAACTTACATACTAGTGTAAAGGATTATTTTGCTTATCTCTTGCTTGACTTTGCTCTTCTTGATCCGGCGCTCGAGGATATTCCCTCCGGCTGGTCATTCCAATTTGCAGAAGACCTTCAACTTCGTGAATCGCTTGATGCAATCGTTAAAAAAGAGCTTAGGTTGAGTGATAAAAAACTATTGCAACATAAGCAACGTGTATTGGCGGCATATTATGAAGTAAAAGAAGATGCAAGTGAACAGATTTATGAAGCATAACGCTTCAACATTTCAAATCTTACCTTTTGAGTTTTATGGATAATCAAAGAATAAGTTTCAGGCAATTCTTAAGTACGGCGTTCGACAAAGGTGATTATGCGACCGATGATGTAATTGCATTCGTATTGCCCTTTCTTGAAGAATTAGCGAGCTTTCATGAGAATAATCTTGTTGCACCTTTTGACAGGGAAGACCTGTTGTTTATTACTGAAAACAGGTTGGATATAGATGAAAACCTGGTGAGGGCACCCATGAAAAATGAGGCTTCATTGAAGAAATTGTTTGAAGCTTTCAGTGCGGCCAATTTTGAGGTAGTAGGAAGAACAAAGGTTGAAACTGATGTATCAGAAGGTCATCTTAATTATGAGAACCTGAATGTTCATTTGGATATAAATGAACCGCTTACGATTCCCGCCTATACCAGGGGGTATAATTGTTTCGAATCCCTCGCAGGGCACCATGATGCGCAAACAGATATATTTTGTGCCGGCCTCGTTCTTGGCAGTATCGCGCTTGGCCTTGACTTGTATGATGATGAAGACGTTCGAATGTTTGCAGAATATCGTCGAAATCCCGTTCAATATAACCAACGAATTCATCCAACCATCAGTACGCTGATAACGGAAATGACAGAGTTAGATCGTCATCGTCGTTCGCAGGATCTTTATGACGTGATAAATCGATTGAAAAATTACCGCGATTTTGATCCTGAGAAACAAACTGATCTCAGCAAGGTTGCAGGGTGGGTGAATAAGGAATTAAAAGAGCGGAGCCAGTTTATCCTTAACAAACTAAGGAACCGGCTTTTTGACACCAGCCGCAGGAATCGCCTGCTATATTATAAGCCGAATATGCGATTCGTAAATCTCACGGTCAGTAGTGTGCCAATGGTACTTCATTACCAAAGCATTCGACCTGATCTTTTGTTTACCTGGAATACTGATGTGTCAGCAAAGGTGACGGGTATGAAAGAAATAGTATTAAACCGTTACCTGCGATTCGAGGATCATGTCTATTTGGGTTCTTCCCTTGATAAGATAAGGCTCGAGAGCCAGCGGGACGTACAGGAATTTGGCTTTAGCCAGTTGAAATTGGTTATTACATATTTAAACTGGCACAACCTGAAGGAGGAGGCACACGAGAGAATTCAAAGCCCATTGCTACTAATCCCCGTTGAACTAAAGAAAACGAAGAGGCTAAAGGAGGATCATTATGGCCTGAAGATACTTGATAATTCCGCGGAAGTGAATCCGGTATTGGCGAATCAATTAAAGGAATTATATGGTATTCGTCTCCCTGACTTTGTGGACCTTGATGAAATGACACTCGATCATTTCTACAGCCTCCTGAAAGCTCAAATAGATGCAGCCAACCAGGGAATACAATTGCAATACATTCAGAAGCCGAAGATTAAACTGATTCATTCCGTTGCAAAGCAGACACTTTCCAATTACAGGAGAAGACTACGAAAGAAAGGTGAAAAACTCGATAGCTACAAGAACATATCTTACAGCTACCAAAGAGAAAATTATAAACCCCTGGGTCTTGAAATATACAGGCAACGAATTGAACCTCGGTCAACATTTCTTGAATTCCTGATTAATGATGATATTAAAGTAAACGCGCAACGGCTCACCGGTACCAATGAACGCGAGCGGGAACTATTTCAATTGGTGGAAAGCGAGAGCAATCCTTACAGTTGGGACTTTGACGTTTGTAATATTGTTCTTGGCAACTTCAATTATAAAAAGATGAGCCTGGTTAGAGATTATAACCAGGTGATAGATAATAACCTGCAGCATGTGGTTTTCGAGGAATTGTTTAGCAATCAGCCTAAAAAGATTGAAGCACTGCCGTTGGAAATGCATAAACCGAATGATTGGCATCACGTGATCACTGCTGATCCTACTCAAACACAGGCAATACTCAAGAGCAGAACGGGGGAAAGTTATATCATACAAGGACCACCCGGTACCGGAAAGAGTCAAACGATTACGAATTTAATTGCTGACTTTGCCGCACGGGGCAAAAGCGTACTCTTTGTGTGCGAGAAGCGCGCCGCTCTTGACGTTGTGTTTCATCGTTTAAAGCAAAACGGGCTAGATGAGCTTTGTTGTTATATACACGATAGCCAGGGAGATAAGCGCGAGTTTATCAAAAACCTCAAAGCTACATATGAGGAGTATACGACGAAACGAATGGATCTTACTTTAATTAACCGGCACAGAACTGAATTGCTTGATAAAATGGGTGAGGCGTTGGAGATATTAAAGCAGTTTCATGATACCAATCTGGCAACTACAGCGGATGCGGGCGTGCAAGTACGCAAATTGATAGATAGGCTCGTTGAGCTACGGGAAATGGTAATAACCCTCCAGCCACATGACGCGGAATTGATGCCGGGTTATGGTCAGTGGATGCAATTTGGCGCGATCATGAATGAACTATCACGATCACTGGAGGAAATGGTTGGCGAGGAGATATTTGCATACCACCCGTTAAGCAAGGTGAATGATGCTATATACCTGCATGAACGACCAATTAATGTTCTTTCATCCTCCGTTAAAAAAATAACCGGTCTGTACAAAGAGATCGAATCGGTTTTACTGGAAAATGCCGTCGCCGCCGACCATCGTGCCACCCTTTCCCAATTGAAAAACCTGGTGCAGGACGCCATCTTATTGCAGCCTTTAGCTGAACATGGCAATGTTGACCTGGTGGATATCGATGGCGCGAGAACAAAAGAATTTGAACGTAAAATAGCATCCTTGCGTGAGAGTAAGAAGGCTTATGATGACAGGCAGCAAACAAATAAACTTTGGCTGCACAAGCTTAGCGAGCAGGACCTGGTGAATGCAACTTCAATTGCTGAGAAGAATGAGGGTTCCTTTTTTTCTTTTCTGAATGGACCCTGGCGAAAGTTGAAGAAGCAATTAAAAACAAGTTATGATTTTGCAGGCCACCAGGTGAATCCATCCATAGTTTCCATTTTGAAGAATCTTAAACAGGAATATGAGGCTCTGCATGCAGTTAATGAGGCGAGAAAGAATTTGCAGGTAGAATATAACCTGGAGAATGTAGACACTGCCTATCTGGGAATTGAATTATTACGAAGCAGGCAGGATGATAAGGAAATCGATTACCTGTTACATCATCCCGATGCGGCCAGGCTGGTTAGGTCACTTTGCCGGATCAATCAAAAGGTGCGCGATTTCGAGCAGGAATTGGGGGCATGCCTTAGCGATATTGGATCGAGAAGCCTGTTAGAAGTAAGGGATGACCTGGAAAGCATTTCTTTGAATATTGATAGCCTGCAGGAAATTCTGCCTGTATTGAAACGATTTGCTTCACTGCCGGAAGAATTGAAGAAAGTATTGCGAAAGCTTCCGCTTTCAATGAGCCAGATGGAGGCCGCTATGGCCAATAAAAGTCTTATGGAAGTGCTGCATCAGAACAGAACTTTTGCGAATACTGATTTGGCCGCCATAGAAAGATCGGTTAGCCAGATTAGGCATTATTATCGCCAACTATTAAAACTTAATGCAGAACTCATCAGGGCAGGTACCAGGCAGCGGTTTACCGAGCATATTGAAATAAGTAATACGGCATTGAGCCAATTGAATAATGAGCAAAGGCAGTTCAAGAAAAACTATAATGAAGGAAGAAAAATACTGGAGAATGAATTTGGCAAGAGTATGCGGTATAAAAGCATACGCGAATTGACTGCAAAAGAGAGTGGATTGGTATTAAGAGATCTGAAGCCTGTATGGCTGATGAGTCCATTGAGCGTGAGTGATAGTCTTCCTTTAAATACCTCATTTTTTGACGTAGTCATATTTGATGAAGCGAGCCAGATCACACTTGAAGAGGGAATACCTTCTTTATACAGGTCTTCCCAGACTATAATAGTGGGTGATGACAAGCAAATGCCGCCTACCAATTTCTTTACCGCGCGCACCCAGGATCCTGACGACCTGGAATCAATTGATGATGAAACAGAGGACGAGCTCCTGAGCGCTGACGCGGATAGCTTATTGGTACAGGGCAGCCGTAAACTTAACAGTACAATGCTCAGTTGGCATTATCGTAGCAGGTACGAAACGCTGATCAGTTACAGTAATCATGCTTTTTATGAAGCCGGACTGCTGACTATACCTGATAAGACGATTCACCATAATGAGAAGCCTGCTATCGAGGTACTGAAACCTGAGGATGCGGTTAACTATGCAATGTCTCTTTTTGACAGGAGTATAAGTTTTCATTTTCATCCGGCTAGTGTGTATGAAAAAAGAAGTAATGTGGATGAAGCGAACTATATAGCCCACCTGGTACGCGAGTTATTGCGTAAAAAAGTGAAAGATAGCATAGGAATTGTTGCATTCAGCCAGGAACAGCAACAAACAATTGAAGATGCACTTACTAATCTCGCTCAGCAGGATAAGGAATTTGAGCAACTGTTGGAAGAAGCCTTTAACAGGACTGAAGATGACCAGTTTGTAGGCCTCATTATAAAGAACCTTGAAAACATACAGGGAGATGAGCGCGATATTATCATTATGAGTGTATGCTATGGATTTGATTCAAGAAGAAAGGTATTAATGAATTTCGGCCCAATTAATAAGAAAGGTGGCGAGAAACGACTGAATGTGATCTTTAGTCGCGCAAAGAAACACATGGCTATTGTGAGCAGCCTGAAGTATATTAATATCACGAATGAGTATAATGAAGGGGCGAATTACTTCCGGAGATTCCTGCAATACGCGGAGAATGTGAGCTGTGGTAATATGGCCACTGCTAGAATGATCCTGGATGGCTTGGTGGTCAAGAAAAAACAGGAAGGACTGAGCGATCAGTCGCCGGTCATCAGCAGGCAAATAAAGCTGGAATTGGAAAAACAGGGATTTGAGATAGCCGAGCAGGTGGGCCAGTCAAATTTTAAATGTTCCCTTGCAGTGAAGGTGAAACCAGGCGATGATGAATACACGTTGAGCATCCTGGTGGATGATGATGGGCATTACAGCAATCCAAATGTGCTGGAACAATATTTTCAGCGGCCTGCAATTCTTGAGGCTTTCGGATGGAGGAGTATTCATGTGTTTGCCAAGGACTGGTGGCAGAACCCCGGCAAAGTGATGGAGCAAATTCTAAAGAGAATTAAGGAATCACCTCGGCAAATAGATATCGAATCACCGGTAGTTAATTATGAGATTAACCAGGCTGCCCAATCAGGGATCAATACGGAGGTGATTTTGGATAATGAACCCGTCATTCTTACAGCAGGTAATGAGCCCCCCTTCGAAAGGTATGTATACATGGGAGAGGGGAGCAACAAATTTTGGGAGATTGCTGTAAATGGAGTGAAGCTAACGGTACGCTTTGGCAGAACGGGTACAAAAGGACAAATGCAGGTTAAGAGTTATGCTGATTCAGAAACCGCAATTAAGGAGAAGGAAAAGCTGGTGAAAGAGAAGACTTCGAAAGGCTATAGAAGGCAATTGGACAATTAGTCAATTAGTTTATTATGTCAATTGGCTAGGAAAAATTTAGGCTTCTTCATTGACTAATTGATTAATAAATTACCAGCTTGGGGCAAGTCCGTTCTTCACTAAAAGTTTCTCATTTGTACCGTCAGTACTTATTATCCAAAGGTCAACCGTTTCATAATCCTCGGGAGATTGGCATCGTTCATAAACAATCCAGTTGCCTGAAGGCGAAACATCAAATCGGCGAGCGAACTGTCCTGACAGGTTTGTTAATTGTTTTGTTTGCTTAGTAGTCATGTCATAATAATAAATATTGGAAGCGTCAGCCATTAAGTTAGTAGCGGAATAGAGAAAACCGGTGCCATCAGGTAACCATTTTACATCATGGGCAATCTGGTAGCTTGATTCGGAAAACAGGCACAATCTTGTAGAAGGGTCATGATTGTTCCCAAGGGTCATCATGTAGAAGCCCGAACCTTCTTCACTTTCATTTTCAGAATAGATAATCTTATTTTCCAGGGTAGGAGCAGGCCCCAGGTCCCAAACACAGGACCCGAGTGGATGGTCTTTATTAAACAGGGGTTTGTAATAAAATTCACCGACGGGAGGATTTGCAGGAATAGATTTTACTTCGCATAGCCCATCCCTGTAGGTGATCACAGAGCCATCATTTTTCCAGATGGGACGGAAAGCGCCGAAGTAGGGATAACCATCTCCACTTATAATCATGTCAGGCGCTTTTATTGCTTTACCTGCAACTACATCAGTGCCTGGCATATACCATCTGTAGTTACCATAAATGGCGACGATGGCCTGTGCAACTTCACCCAGGTCGGCAACCTGCTTAAAAGTGACGGTCTTGGATGCGCCAGGGGGCAAAGTAATTTGTTGGGGTTCACTGGCACCAACAATGTTCAAAACGAATACGCCGTAGCTTGATTGGGCAGGATCGAAGCTGTATTGATTGTTTCTAACCGTTACGGAAACGGTTCCTTGCTTATATTTTTTGAAATCTTCTCTTACGGGTGAATTGGTTATCTTTCTGAAACCAGAGCCGTCAGGTCTGATACCAAATAAATCAGCATGATACAATGAAGATGCAGATTCATGAGCGCTGGAGAAACACAGTTCTTTACCATCAGGTCTCCAGGCAAGATCGAAAAGTCCCAATGGCTCCTTTGCATCTGGATGCGTCCACAGAAGCCTGTCACCATTGCCGGTTGAATCAATCAACCGGATCTCTTCGCCCTTGCGGATGTATGCAATCAGCGAGGAAGTTTCAATGGACGATTCATCCACTTTGTCCTGTGCAGGCTGATTTGCGGCCAACGTGTTGTTTTGGTTGTTGGTGCAAAATGAAAGGGAAGAAATAAGGATGGTGAGGGTGAAGTAGGTTAGTTTTTTCATGCCTTTTTGGGGTTTATTCGGGAATAGCTGACGAGCTGACAAGCTAACTGGCTGACAAGCTGAAAAACCAGCTTAATACTGTTCTTGTTTGACCAGGCAATTAGCTTAGAGGTTGCTTGCAGTTATATTTTATTAATAAATTTACTACTCAGCTAGTCAGCCCGCCTGCTCGCCAGCCAATGAGCTCATCGTTAGTAAAGATAAATTTTACTTACAAAATAAATTTCATGAATCAGTATGAAGTAATAATTATCGGAGGGAGCTATGCAGGGCTATCAGCTGCATTGGCGCTTGGTCGTTCGAGCAGGAGAACATTAATCATTGATAATGGCAAACCTTGTAATCGAAATGCGCCCCATTCACATAATTTCATCACGCATGATGGAGTGGCGCCGCATGTGATTGCAGAAAAGGCAAGAGAGCAGGTGTTAAAATATGATACGATTAGTTTTGAAAGTGGATTAGTTGTTGGCGGAAAAAAAATATCCGATGGATTTCAGGTACAAACATCTGCGGGAGCGACATATGAAGCCAAACGGCTTTTGTTGGCTACAGGAGTGAAAGATTTAATGCTTCCAATACCCGGCTTTGAAGAATGCTGGGCAATTTCAATTTTACATTGCCCCTATTGCCATGGATACGAAGTGAAAAATCAAACTATGGGATTGATAGCTAACGGCGAACTTGGATTTGAATTTTGCAAAATGATCAGTCACTGGTCTGGGGATCTCACACTTTTTACCAATGGAACTGCTACCCTGACTGATGAGCAATCAGATAAGGTTAAGAATCATAACATCGAAATTATAGAAACGCCCATTTCCAGGATTGAGCATGAGAATGGAAAGATCAGGCGGGTTATTTTTGAGGATAATACAAGCAAAAAGGTAACCGCTATATTTACCAAGCTTGCATTTCAACAACAATGCCCTGCAATTGATTCTCTTGGCTGTGAATTGTCAGAACAAGGCTTTGTAAAAATTGATGAAATAGGTAAGACTTCAGTAAACGGGGTGTATGCGGCAGGAGATTGCACTACCTATTTTCGTTCAGTTTCAATTGCCGTGGCATCGGGAACGAAGGCTGGCACTGCCATAAATAAGGAGTTTATTGAGGAGGAGTTTTAAATACAATATTTCTTAATGGGATAGTAAGCTTGACGAATGATTGGTTAAATTTATTCTATGGATATTAAGCTGGCAACTATCTTACTGCTGTTATGTTTTAAATCTCAGGCGCAATTACCGCCCTCTCCTGATAGCTTAACGTTGCTTAATCTTAACCGGCAAATAGATCAACTTGTGGTAAGGCAGGATGTTACCGGCCTGGATAGCTTGTATGCTGATGATTTTGTGTTTAGTCATGGAAGTGGTCGTATTGAGGGAAAGGCCGGATGGCTCAGGACCGTAGGCAGAACAAAATATGGAGTGAGGTCACATGATTCAGTGATGGTGGAGCAACATGGTGAGCTTGCGATATTGAAAGGAGCTATGTACATTGAACGAAAGGCAAAGGAAAAGGGAGAACCAGATGCAAGGTATCGGCTAAAATATATTCGTATCTTTTCACAGCGGTCAGGAAAGTGGCAATTGGTTTCCCATACTACAACCTGGGAAACACACTTATGATCGGCACCTCTGTACCGAATTGGAGGGGTTCATTAACGGGCGCATCATTACTTATTAGGAGAGCGTGACCTCACACCGGGTTTTTCTGTTTAGTAGCAAATAAGGAAAGGAAATTTCGTGAACTCAATGGTGTTCATGTAGGGCTTATAATTAATATTCACCTTAACCTGTTTGTTATGAGAAATCTTTTTGTAACTGCAATTTTTGTCACGGTACTTACTTCCTGTACAGAAGATGTGGAAGAGTTCCAAAGTATTTACCAGGACGCGCATCCTGAGGCGGTTGATATTTCCGGCGATTTTGCAATAGTGGGAATCCCTCGCAGGTATTGGGGGCCCGGTGTGCGACATGGCGGAGGAGGGGCTTATGTTTATCGGAGATCCACTGATGGCTGGAGCAGGATGCAATTGTTAGTTGATTCCTCGGGAGACGTAGATGATAATTTAGGTCGCTGCGTTGCCATTTCCGGGGATAACGCGGTCTTAGGCGGGGAACTACATCCTTTTATTGTTTTTTATAGGTTTAATGGTACTAGATGGGCGCCTTTACAACGAATTATGGGAACGGGCGGAAGGTATTTTGGCTGGTCGGCCTCCATGGATGGAAACCTGGCTGTAGTGAGCAAGTTTGGTGCATATGAACCCTTTTTAGGGGAAGTAAATGTCTATCGGCTATCAGGAGATTCATGGGAATTGATCCAGGTTATAAATGACCCGAGCGCAATTAATTCAAGGTCATTTGGATATAGTGTTTCTCTAAGTGGCAATACATTGGTGGTGGGTTCACCTGAAGAAACCATAGGAGGAAACGTCAAGCAGGGATCAGTGAGTGTTTTTGAATTCGATGGAGCGCGATTCATTTTTCAGCAAAAATTAACTGATGGAACCGGAGGGACTGACAGAAGATTTGGCAGGTCCGTCAATATATCGTCGCCGAATTATTTTATTGCGGGGTCAACGAGTGATACAACGGATGCTGACAGAAGAGGAACGGTAAGTATTTTCAGGAGGTCGGGAACAAGATGGTCGTTGAATACAAAGCTAAACAGCATGCGGACTGAACATTTTGATGACTTTGGAGCAGCGGTCGCTATAAATGGTGATTATGCGGTAGTGGGTTCGCCGGGCTTCGACATTGGCCGTGGACTGGATCATGGAGCTGTTTACCTTTATCGTCGTGATGGAACAGCCTGGTCTGAGATAGGTGATGTACTTCATCCTGAAACGCGAGCAAACGACAAATTCGGATATGCAGTAGCCCTGGAGGAAGGCACCAGTCGGGTTTTTTCTGCCATTTCCTTTAACTCGGGAGATAGTTCATTGCCGAGGCTGGGGAAGGTGATTTTTGGGCAAATAAGAGAGTAGGCGTTGGATAGGCTGATTATCGGGTGAAATTGGGAGTTAAGAATTAGGAATTTGGAATATCGTGGAGACAATGATAATTGGGGGACAAACTGGTAAGCTGATTAGAAAATTTTTTATGATCATAATACTTTTGCTACTTGCAGGATAGTGAACGCATTGAGCGATCGGTAAGGCGTATGTTGAATCAGCCGCGATTATCGCTCATCAAAAAAAAACCTTCTCTGGCTTAGAGAAGGTTTCGTGCCCGGGACTGGATTCGAACCAGCACACCTCGCGGCGCCGCCACCTGAAGACGGTGCGTCTACCAATTTCGCCAC